>Ga0207421_10001896_pt1 | contig 26503 bp, 23 predicted proteins | sample SodLakKL_010_SED_4_FD_187542 | JGI IMG/M metagenome (GOLD analysis project Ga0207421, IMG submission 187542) | Alkaline sediment microbial communities from Lake Tanatar, Kulunda Steppe, Russia - 8KL_010_SED (SPAdes) (version 2) | ecosystem: Environmental > Aquatic > Non-marine Saline and... | reverse complement strand
CGGGCTGGGAGGGAGTTGAACCCCCGACCGTCTGGTTAAAAGCCAGACGCTCTCCCTAACTGAGCTACCAGCCCTCATCCTGAGTTGCCTGCACTCGCTCATAAGGGTTTTTATCAGCGGCGACTGCGACGCTGGTTCACACAGTCGACTATACTGACAGAATAGCTGTTGGGCTACGGCTCGTCAGTAAAGTATGCTGCGAGTGCGTCAGCAACGACCTCACCCGGCAGGCGGTTCTCCATTGAGGCTCGATGTCGGAGTTCCAGATACACCGAAGGGGGCAGTTGTATCGAAAGCTCGCCAAGCGAGATGCCGTGGTCCCGAAGTGCACGCTGGGCGTCTGAGCCGTCGTTGATCGCACTGGCAACCGAGCGAATATCCCGAACCGTCAGCTCAGCATCGAGACTCGCCCACGCGAGCAGGTATCGATCTTCCGTTGGGACGCGGGCGATATGTTTGGCAGCAGTCGGAGCGATATGTCCGCGGGCGACATGTCGACGGATCGACTGGGGCAGATCGTGGACGCGCGCCCACTTTCGAATAAACGAGACTGTCACTCCCTCGCCAGCACGCTCGGCGGCTGCTTTGTATGAGCCGGTTCCCCGAACCAGCGCCGCACAGGCTGCAGCCCCGCGCAGCATCAACACGTGATCGTTACCACCGACCGCGCCGGTTGCAAACTCGTAGACAACCTCGGCGGCTTCGGCAACGCTCTCAGGATCATCAGGATCGAAGCCGACAGCCTCGGTGGCCCGCTCACCAGTGATCTCCGGGTCCGCACGGACAACTGGCGTCCCGACCGGCGTTTCGCGGTCAGTGCCATACTCCTTACTCATTGCCAGTACATTCGAGGCGCATACTAAAAATACCCCGCTCGGCTGCGGATAGACCGCTCTCTAAAAGCCGGCTCATCTGTCGACTCCAACTCACGAGCCAGCGGTGAAACTGCAGTTGGGCCAGCACGACACACAGACAAACACAGCAATCGAATAACGAGCTACGGACACGGGACGCCAGTAGCCTCGGTTTCAGGTGCCTCATCGGTCGACTCCTCGGCGTCGACTGTCTCGGTTTCTTCATCGGTCTTATTGTCGCCTTTGGCCTCGGCGGCCGCCCGCTGCTCGGAGAGGTGTTCCCAGATCTCTGTGCAGCCAGCACCATCCGAGAGGTTCGACAGATGGCTGGTTTCGTCGTCGCTCATCGGCTTGCCCCCGTCTCGCGAGAGCCTTCTCGTGGGAGATCCGCCGTGATGTACAGTCGTGGTGCGTCCGGTACAGTCATCACTCCTCTGTAGCAAGCCACCACGGTTAACGGTCGCCTAACCCGTAACACTGGCCCGCGCTCGGTGATACAGGAGGCTGTTGCTGGTAGTGATGACACGCCACACGTGGCAAAATCGCCTGACTGCGCGTCGGTAGTCGCCCAAACGCGCGTCAACGGTTCGGTCAGCGATTGCTGTCGTCGACTGATACAGGTCCAGCGAGCCCAAAGAAACAGTCATGAGTGTGGCTCTCCGAATCCTCGACGACGGTGCCTGGCTGTCAGTCAACGATCAGCGCCGGGTCAGCGTCAGCGAACTCTGGCGAGTCGACGCACCCGAGTTCTGCTCCTGTGAGCTCGTTGATTTCATCGCCGAAGGCTTCACCGAGGTGAGCGCTGACGGCCGGGATGTGGCAGTGACGACATACGGCCAGTGTATCGCCTGCGGCGAAAGCGGTGTGCCGGGCAAACTCCCGGTTGGCCGTATCCGACACGGCGAGTACACCGGCTACGACCGTCAACACATGATTATGCGTCCAATAGAGCACCGCGTGAGTCGGTAGCGGCAACAGTATCCGGTAGACGTAACCACCGGGAAGGGTTGACGCGGTAGGGGGCTGTTTAGGGATGGGCCCTGTGGGAACGAGTATGCCAACTGACGTTGAGCGATGGAAATCTGAGGTCTACGGCAACGAGATTCGCGAGCACCTCTATCGGTTTGCCGAGGACGGGTGGGATGCGATCCCGGCCGACGAAAGCGACGCCTGGTTCGAACGGTTCAAATGGTGGGGACTGTACCACCAGCGCAACGGCCAAGAGAGCTACTTCATGATGCGGATCGGCACGCCAAACGGCGTGCTCGAACCCGGCCAGACGGAGGTTGTCGCCGAGATCGCCAAAGAGTACGCTACTGGTCCCGTTGAGAACCCCGAGTTCGGCGATGCCTACGTCGACTGGACGACCCGCCAATCCATTCAGCTCCACTGGATCAAACTCGAAGACATCCCCGAAATCTTTGAGAAGCTCGAATCCAACGGCCTGTCGACCCAGCAGGCCTGTGGTGATTCGTGGCGCAACATCGTTGGCAATCCGATGGCCGGCAAGGCCCCCGAGTTCGTCGACGCCCTACCCGTTATCCACGAGCTCAACGACCGATTCAAAGGCAACGAGGAGCACTCGAATCTGCCACGCAAATGGAAGGTCTCAGTGACCGGCGCGCCCGACGGTTCGGGCCAAGGGGATATTAACGATCTCGCCTTCGAACCCGCCTACAAGGAGGTCGACGGCGAGGAGGTCCGTGGCTTTAATGTTCGCGTTGGCGGTGGTCTCTCGCGAAACGAGCCACGCCTTGCACGGGATATCGACGTCTTTACGCGACCAGAGAACGCCGCCGACGTGGCCGCGGGCATCTCTGCGCTGTTCCGCGAATACGGGGATCGCGAGAACCGATACAACGCCCGGATCAAGTTCCTCATGGACGAATGGGGCCCCGAGAAGTTCCGAAACACGCTCCAAGAGGAGTTCGTCGACTTCGAACTGGAGTCCGCGGGCGAGGACCTCCGCGAGCAGTACACCTACAACGCGGGAGGCGACGAACACGGCGATCTGATCGGCGTCCACGAACAGCGCGACGGCAACTACTACGTCGGACTCAACGTGCTTGTCGGCCGGATGGGAGCCGACGACACGAAAGAACTCGCTCGACTCGCCGAAAAGTACGGTTCGGGCGAGGTCCGCATCAGCCAGCGACAGAACGTGATGATCACGGACGTCCCCGAAGACGATCTCGACGACCTGCTCGAAGAAGACCTCTTGGAGCACTACTCGCCGGATCCACACCCGTTCATGCGTGGCTCAGTCGCCTGTACTGGAACGGAGTTCTGTTCGCTCTCGATTGTCGAGACCAAGAACCGACAGGTTCGGTTTGCTCGCTGGCTCAAACAGAACGTTGAGCTCCCAGAGGGCGTCGAAGACTTTCACATCCATCTGTCGGGCTGTACGGCCTCCTGTGCCCAGCCACAGATCGCCGACGTCTCGCTGCGTGGGATGAAAACCCGCAAAAACGGCGAGCCGGTCGAAGCACTCGATATCGGTCTCGGCGGCGGTCTCGGCGAGAACCCACAGTTCGCAAAGTGGGTCGGCCAGCGTGTGCCTGTCGACGAGGTCCCAGGTGCGATCAAGAACCTGCTGGCGAACTTCGAAGACCAGCGCGAGAGCGACGAAACGTTCCGGACGTTCATCACTCGTCAGGATGAGGACGAACTCGAAGCACTCATAGAGCCCGAAGAGACCGGCTACGAGGACCCAATGATGCACAACACGAAACTGACGTGGTACCCATACGCCGACGAAGATGATATGGACGCCTCGCCCGCGCCAACCGACGGCGACGGTAACCCACTCGCCCCGGCTGACGACTAAGTAGGACTTTTTTACTCTCCGTTAGCCACTGTTTACTCGCGTCATAGTCGACAACGCGATGCACGCTGTGGACCGTTGAAACGATAAGCGTTAACCGGCCAACCGAACAGTTTGCTAGTATGCCAGTCGGGGGGTTGATCGGCGAGCCGGTCGACACGCAGAAAGATCGCGTGGCCGTGATGGGTCCTTCGGACGACACTCGACATCGCCCTGTCGAGCAGGTAACTGCGCCACGCCCACAGCGTGTCGGTCGTCGACTGCAGTGTGAATCTGGAGCCACTGAATGAGTTCAACGAGCCGTGATCGCTCGGTTAACGTCACCGATGGGCCGTTACTTAAGCCACTTGTTATACTCTCTCTACCGATAGTCCTTACCAACCTGCTGCAAGTTGGCTACAATCTCGCCGATACGTTCTGGGTTGGTCGACTTGGCCAGCCCGCGGTCGCCGCGCTGTCGTTTTCGTGGGCGATTGTGTTTCTCGTTATTAGTCTCTCATTGGGATTTTCAATAGCCGGGACGGTGCTCGTCGCCCAACACAAAGGCGCAGGCAATTTCGACCATGTCGGTCACGTCGCTGGCCAGACGATTTCGCTTGTGGTGGCGGTCTCGCTGGTATTTTCGGTTGTTGGCTATCTTCTCGTGCCGTGGCTGTTACAGCTGGTTGGGGCGGTTCCCGGTACCACCGAGTACGGTATGGCTGTTACCTACACCCGAACGATGTTCATTGGGATTCCGTTTATTTTCAGCTTTTTCGTCTTTCAGTCACTTCTGCAGGGGTGGGGCGACAGCCGAACACCGTTGTATCTGATGGCGTTCGGTGTCGGACTCAACGTGATTGTCGACCCGTTTTTCATTCTTGGCTTTCAGGACAACATCGTTTTCGCCTGGTTCGGCCTCCAGTCGCTGGAATCAGCGTTGTTTGCAGCGACAGGGTTTGCTGGTTTCGGCGTCCAAGGGGCTGCAATTGCGACGATTCTTGCCCGTGGCGTCGGTGCAGTGATCGGTATCTGGCTGCTCGTCTCTGGGTCGGTTGGGATCACGATCTCTGCGGCTGATTTCGCCCCTGAGTTGAAGACGATCCGGCGCATCTTTTCGATCGGTGCGCCAGCCAGCCTCGAAGTCAGCACGAAAGCTCTCAGCGTGACGATTCTCACCGCACTTGTCGCTATCGCCGGCGCGGAAGCAGTCGCCGCCTACGGTATCGGCTCGCGTGTCACCTCGATGGTCGTACTGCCCGCACTGGGTTTGGCACGAGGTGTCGAAACCGTCGTCGGCCAGAACCTCGGAGCCCAGCAAGTCGACCGCGCCATGCGTGGCGTCAGGATTGCGATTGGAATTGTCATCGGCTGTTTTGTCGTCTTCGGGCTTGGCATCTATCTGTTTGCCCCACTCGTCGTCAGCATCTTCATTACTGGAATGGGTGCGCCTGCAGTCGTCGAGATCGGCAGCGAGTACCTCCGAGTTGTGGCGGCCAGCTACGTCTTTCTTGGAATGTTTCTCGTCATCCAAGGCGGCTTCCGCGGCAGTGGACGAACCCGGTTGGCACTGCTGTTTTCGTTTGTCGGTTACATCGTGCTCCGGTCGGTGCTAGCGTACACGCTTGCGGTGCCGATCGGATGGGGTGCGACCGGCATCTGGTACGGCGAGGCCGTCTCGAATGTGCTAATGGCCATGCTGGTCTACGCATACTTCCGGCGTGGAACGTGGGCCAACCGACTGGTCGACACCGGCGAGTCGACTGAATCGACCGTAGAGAACCGTTCGTCCGGCGTCGACCAGCCCGTAGAGACAGACTAACTGCTGTCGATACGTTGTAGATTCAGGTGACAAGAGAGGAGGGATCGACTTCGGTCCGAGACACAAGGAACTCCTGTGTGTCTCCGGCCCGTACAAGCATGGTGTTGCGGTCTGTCGGAAACGGAGAATCGTCCGAGGAGGATAGGCACAAATATACTTCGAATCAAGCGGCACTCGCTACGTTCCCGGCTGGAGGCTGCTTGCAGTGACAACCACGTTGACACAGTATTTCAACTAGTGATAACACATTTGTATACTGGTATGAACGGCAATTTTTTGGTTATGAGATAAGTGACTATGAATGACACTTGTCGGTGCGTTGTGTCTAAAATTGAACATGAATCTAACGCACAATCGACGTCGTAATCTATCCGGTATCTTGCTGGATATCGTATGACGGCACTACATTTGAACTGTCGCTGGTCGGAAAAACCGTCGTAAAACTGTTTTCGAAGGCGTTCGTCACCGTGGTAGACATTGGGTTGGATTTTCTCTTCAGTTCTCCAAACGGTGGCTCGGCGACGCGTGCTATCGACTGTGAGATGGTATTATTGGCTTCAGGATTCTAATGATTGGCTGATAATTAGCCCGAGTTTCCGTCTCAAAATTAGTATCTGATATGTGCTGAAAATCAATATGAGGTGGTGAAATCACTGCAACATACACGGGCGGAATCCGTTCGAGCCGTTTCCTTGTGACGGGGTAATTCAATTTTAGATTAGCATTAGACCACTGTAATGGGGACGGTGGGTTTTTATTTGTCAGCCGCCGTTATGCAGTAGCTACTACATCACTATCTAATACCTACCATCATGTCTTCATCTGAACAACCACCACGCTCCACAATTGACGTTATTAATGGATGGTGCGTCGCGGTGCTGGTTATTTCCGCAGTTTCTGTTGCGGGAGTTGTGGGCGCAGCAGTTGTCGCGGGTGAGTTTGACGACCGGAACTTCGATTATGAAGACGGCGATAGCGGGACTGCAGACGAAAGTGTGATCACCGAGACGAATCCTGATGGAACAACCCGGATTCGATGGTCTGATGGCGGACAAGCAAGTAGTTTGGAGATACAGGTCGACGGTGAGGTAAGAGAAACACTCGGGTTCGTCGGTGCTGAGACGACGATTGATAGTGGGACGTTTGAGGTCGTTGCAGTCTACAGCGACGGCTCGGAAGTGACGATTGAATCACGCGGCTAATACATTAATGTAAGAATTTATTACATTTTCACATTAAATCGAAGTTTCAATTACGGCTGTATAATACTATATGTACAGTCTCTCACAATTAGTAGAATACAACGAGCCACGGGTCGTCGCCGTCGACCACGGTAGTGAGCTCACGGGCCGAGAGTCGACGTATAACTGCCCCGAAATAAATAGGACCAGATAGAATAGTCAAGTGTGCGAGCCGTTGAGCAACTGCGGAGTTCAGGTGGCAGGGGAGTAAGCGGAACATACAATCAGATATACTGACAATCACCACTATCCACTTATCGAGTAATAAATGTACAGAAGAGATAATGTTTGAATAACTGGTCAGAATAGTTATTAGTTAAAGGTGATCCTACCGTGTATGGCCAGCAGGCATAATCGCGAGTCGGGGTGGACGCGGCACACTAAACTGAGTGCTTGCCGACTCGGCACTGCAGGAACAGTGGCCGTCAACACTGGGGCGACACTGCCAACAGAGCCAGTTATTGAAACCCCACAGCGACCACCAAGAGGTCGGCTATGACAGCAGATCACTCACAGGTCAACTGGGAATCAGTGCCGTCCGATCCAGATCCACACCGTGATCTTGGCTATCTATGTGCTGAGTGGGATATTATTAGAACCTCATGTCGTCAACGATCACATCTCCTGTTTTTACCACAAGACCCACGCCTCCTCGAACAGGATGCGTTCGTGATTGCTAGCGAGTCAGCTGTCGTCGAGACAAGCGAACACCGATAATCGGGACAAGTGTGGCTAGTATACATTACATACCTATGTTCGTAACGAATGAAGAGCTCTTGGTAACTGAAGATGGCCTCAGCGCCCATTTTAGTAGGTAATGACGTCCTAATTGTGGTTACAGAAACGTACACGCCACGTGGTCTGGTCGTGCGTATCCCACATACAGAAAGGCTTTGTAATTGTCACGCTCAGCGGTGCTCTACACGTTTGGCATTATGAAAGACGATGTACCACCGGATACCATTGAGCAGGCGGTCGCTACTGCTCTCAGTGTCGACGCAGTTTCGTTGCAGCCTCGGCTATATGATGTGATCGACCCAAATGTGCTCGTTCGGCTGCTGAGCGACCGATATGTCGACATTCCAGTGCAGGTCAGTTTCGAGTTTGGATCACATCTGGTGACGGTGACAAACGAATACGAACTGATCGTGCAGTCTCTCCGGGGCGCTGAGCAGTAGCCGACCAGTGCTGAAAACTGGCCAGTACCTCCACATTTTTATATTAGTATGCAGAACTGTTGGATGCATGTCCGACTGGCTGACCGAGGAGGAACTTGACCGCATCTCTCAGTTTGTTGAGACGCCTGCGTACGCGCGGCGTCCAGAGATGCTGCTTCCAGCCTCTGAGGACGACTAACGGTCCCTACTGATCGCACGCCAACCACACACATTCGTGTGCCCTCCTGTCGGTGACATCCGTCACTGACACTGTTACTTGCTGTACCGGTGAAAAACGAACCGAGAGCGACATCAGTCGATAAGGTTTTTCGCCTGAATCTGCTCCCAGAGCTCCTCTCCACGTTCGGTTACCCCGTACACGCGCCCTTTTTTCCGCTCTTCGGGGACAAGCAGTTCAACAAGTCGTCGCTCACGCAGTCGACCCAGTGCTCGTGAGACGTGTGTGATTCCGATCCCGGAGTCTTCGGCGATCCGAGAGGGCGTTGCAGGACCGTCCGCAAGTCGTTTCAACACGGCAATTCGATACTGAGAGCTAATCACGAACCCGATTTCGTCCCAATCTTCATCCATATGTGTTTCCTCTATCATTGTTCTCACCGCGAGTATCCCGTCGCTGTACAAAGGCTGGTATGCAGGCCAACACCACCTGCTCGTAGCTGATCCAACACCAATCGTCGTCTATCAAACGCCAACACGGGGACACATTGGTTCCGGTCGCTGTGGAATCTCGCGCCTGTCGGCTTCGCCTCCCGCATCACGTCACAGCCTCTGACCACACTGACCACTTCTGTCCATATGAGGTTGGCGATGCTACCCCTCTGTTACAGACTGTTTACGCGTCTGTTTCGGCTATATCTCAACTGATTCTACGTTTGGATCATCTTACCGACTTGGTAACACTGGCTGAAACGGTCAGGATATCTTTGGTACTATAAAATCAATATGGAATATTGGTGTTACTGCTGTTTCTCATCGTCGAACTGACTGAAACGTTGCTACGGCGGGTATAACAAAGCAGGTTGGATTCCTGTACCGGCTATGGACGTACTTTACCGTACGGAGGCGACCAACGACCGATCACCGAAACGACAGTGTCAAAATTGTGGCACATATGTCACAAAACAGTTCGTTCGCGTGTTCGGTGCGAACGATGGCTCGGTGTACGGCTGTTTGAGCTGTTTGACTCTTCGAGATCTCAGAGAAGGAGGCGGAAAACAACCGTAAGCCACTACTCACGATCGACGAGATTCGTTGGCAGCTCGGTTCGGCTGCGACGAAGAGAGAGATAGTGAACGGCTGCGATTAGGCCGAACGTCCCAAAAACAACTGCGCCCAACAGAAACAGGATGGCTGTCGAGACGCCTGCAAGCGCGGCGAAAACGTACAGTACGAACCCGACACCCGCTAACAGCAGATAGTAGTACTGCCACGGCCGATCAGTTCCTTGTTGGTGGAAGTATTCCCCGATCTCACCGGCTCCGGCAGCCAGTTCGACCGTTCCTGTTTCCGCGTTGTAGCTGACTGCACCCGCGTCTTGGAGTTTTGGAATGTGTGTCTGGTACAACGAGACGTACGTGCGCTTCCGCTGTTGGCTGGTTAGCTCGTCGACCGTAACCTCGTTTTCAGTAGCCGCGATTTCGGCCGCCAGCGTACTTAGCCGGACAGGTCCATCAGCGCGTTCGAGATAGTGCAAGACGAACCGACGTCTGGAGTTACTCAAAAGGTCAAAGACCGTATCTTTCGACAGGGGATGGTAATCAGAGTCGGACATTCGGTATTGTATGTGTTGGGGTTCGTGTGGTTACCCGACAGCCATCGGGTGTGCGTGAAATTCGACTGAACACACACTGGAGTTACACTTTGTTACGAGTCTATTAGTTTGAGTAGGGAGTCCTTTCTCAATCTGTGCTCATCGAACTCCTGTATTAGCATCCCAACCACAGAACTAATCGTGGGCACGGTGATCCGTCGACGACGAATGAACGTAATTTATCTCCTATTTTATCATCGTCACGAAGAGTAGGAACACACTACTGGCGTAATGAGATCTATAAGACAATAATACTACTCGCCAAATTTGACAAATAACTACAGTGTAGCCAACGCATGATGCATACGGTAGCCACACCTTTGTAAACGAATGATAATTGAAGAACTAACCGACTCATTGCCTGCAAACACACCGCTCACGCGAAGCTTTCTGCTCGATATGGGTAGTGTCTGTCTGGTCGTACTCGCCAGTAGATGGGTTAGTATACCGTGCCGCTTTCGGCAGTTTACGCTCTTGGAACTTCTCTGTTGCTCTTTCTGCCAAGGAATGTCCCCGTTAGCATCCTGTTTACTCAGACAGGTCGACTTCCGAAAGATGCCGCAAACGATCAAACAGAGTCACTAGCGACGGTGAAAACCGGGAGCGAGTGACGATACCTAAACCATCTGACCTTTCGTTTGGTCAGCATATCGCAGTCGTCCCGCTTTTGTGACCCCTACTCGAATACTGCCTTTCGACGCGTTCAGTAGTGATCACACCGGCGCATCGGCAGTCATCTGATCGGTATCGTGGTGGCCGTTGTGTCGGTTGGGTATATCTTCGTAGCACCGCAAAACAGTGAGCAGTACATCGAGTTACCGATACTGACTGAATCGCCAAACACTGAGCTGACGTTCGACAACTATATCGACGAACTGTCGCCCGGCGAAGTGACGGAGCCCAACCATCTTTCAGCCACACTTGATGATTCCGACGACGTGATAATCGAGCCGATCACGACACAGCCACCAGCACTGCCAAATGAGGGAGCCTCCGTCGACTGTAAGTCGGTTGCTACTGGACGCAATGGACTCATAACAAAGGGTGAAACCACTGTTTTGACCGATACTGTATCCGTGACCCCGGAGGCACGGCTGACACCGACCATGATGTATCCAACTGATACTGCCGCTAAGTTCGAACTCGCACTGTCAACTAAAGGCGGCGTTCGCGGGGGACGATGAGACAGGCGCTAATCGCTGATCCTGATACTGGCCCCACAGAGCCGCCGACAGTCACCGAACAGGGTTGGTGTAGCTGATGACCGATCGACTGTCAGTCGGCGTGATCGGTGGCGGCACGGGTACTCATCACGCCCGTATCTATAACGAACTGCCGTCGGTCGAACTTGTCGGCGTCTCGGGTGTCGACAGCCGACAGGCGGCCGACACCGCCGAGCGGTGCGGAACCACTGCTCTGTCGCGCACGTCACTGCTGTCGATTGCAGATGCGGTCTCGATTGTGGGACCGACTGCCAACCGCTACGAATCAGCACAGGCTGCTATCGAAGCCGGCGTTGATCTACTGATCGAAACTCCGATTACCGAGGATCCAGCCGCGGCTAAAGCGTTGGTAACTGCCGCTGAAAACGCCGGCGTGAGGCTCCATGTTGGTCACATCGAACGGTTCAACCCGGTAGTTCAAACACTATCAAAGATTTCCTCGGAGCTGGATATTCTCGCTCTCGACAGTCAGCGACTCGACCCACCGACGGGCCGTGAGATTGTCGACAGCGTCGAACTGGATTTGATGATCCATGATGCAGACATCCTGCTGTCGATTGTTGAGTCTCCCGTCGCCTCGGTTTCAGCGGCCGACACAGCAGACGAGCAGTATGCAACCGCCACCGTTGAGTTCGAAAACGGCGTTGTGGCAACGCTCACGGCCAGTCGGGTGACCCAACAGAAAAACCGGACGCTGTCAGTGACTGCCGAGGACTGTCGGGTTAGCGTCGACTATCTATCTCAGTCGGTCCAGATCAACCGCCATTCGGTGCCCGAGTATGTCGAGACGAACGGCGATGTTCGCTATCAACACGAGACCGTAATTCAGCGGCCGACAGTCAAAAATGGCGAACCGCTCAAAGAAGCGCTGGTCGCGTTCGTCGAGGCTGCACAGACCGGCCGCGAGCCGATTGTATCGGCGGAAGACGTTATTCGCGCGCTCGAACTCATCAAACGAATCCAATCGGTTGCCGAAGACAAATGAGCAACTCTGTGCGACGGACAAACACTGAACGAACCGCAATCGGTACCGATGGGTCGCTGAACCACAGCAGGCTCACTATTGCGGTTTACGGGCTTGGTCCAACTGGGCTCGCGCTGTCGGTGCTCTGTGCACAAGCGTTTCCCACAGTGACCGGTGCTGACACCGATACGACTCGGGTGACCGCAATCCAGCACGGTCGCCCACCCGTCTCCGATCCACTACTCTCGGAGTATCTAACCGAGGTAACCGAGACTGGCTCGCTTCGGACCACAACCGAGTTGCCGACGGCCGCTTCCGAGGCAACAATCCATCTCATCGCCGTACCAACGGGGTTGCGTGCGGACGACGCCCCGGATCTCTCGCAGCTTCGGTCGACGATTCGAGATATGGCGGCCGAGCTTTCGGCTGGCGATCTAGTGGTCGTCACGACGCCGGTACCACCCGGAACCACTGAGGGCGTCGTTGCCTCGACGGTAGTCGACGAAAGTGGTCTCAGCCGCGATGAGTTCGGTTTGGCTGTCTGTGCGCTGCCGAGAGATCGGTCGTTGCAATCGATCAGAACCGGAACGCTCGTCGTCGCTGGCAGCGACTCGCGGAGCCAAACTGCGGCCGGAGCACTGTTTTCTGCGATTACGACCGGAACCGTCTCGACGACGCCGCTGTTGCGAACCGCCGAGTGCGTCGAGGCGGTCGAACGGAGTGCCGCAGAGATGCTCCGATGTCTTTCGAACGAGTTGGCACTATCGGCTCCCGAACTCGGGGTGCCGACAGTCGCTGAGCTCGTCTCGATGCGAGACGAAATCGAACTCCCTGAACCCGGTGTCGATGGCACAGAGCCAATTGGGGCCGGATTCCTTCGAGATGTGCTGTTCAAACAGACACCAGTGCTCGATAGCGTCTATGGCTCGGCCAAACAGTTTCCGCAGCTGATCGCCGAAACAGTGCTTGCAGCCATCGATGACGACTCGGCAGCCGACAGCCCGCAGTCGGAGACAACCGAATTCGAGTTTGACGCTGTTTCGGCCGATGTCGACCATGACGACAGTAGCGACGAACAAACAGTGCTCGTGTTAGGTGTTCCAACCACGGACGGCTCGACAGCAGACAGTATGCCTGTTTCGGCGCTCATCCGTGAGTTGACCCACGCGGAGACGAGGCCACTGATTTGTGATCCCGTCGCGGATCTGCCACGAAGCCTCACACCACATGCAGTTTCGGTACAGTCGGCAACCCGGCTCGATCCCGATGCGGTCGTCGTGCTGTCGTTCCGACTGGCGTTTGAAAAGATCGACTGGGCCGCCTTCGATGATGCGGTCGTACTCGACTGCTGTGGATTCAGTCTTGATGTCGACACGGAGGTCCACCGGCTCGGAGCCACGGATGGGTTTCATTCATAACGCGGCTAGAGCGTGACGATCATTACTGACATCGAATCCAGACAACACGGACAGCGACGAGTAGCGAGCTCGAACTGGAGGACGGGGTCCTCAGTTTCGTCAGCCGCTCCGCTGTTCGATGTCTTGCTGCCGTCGTCTGATGCTTCGACCAACAAACTCACCTGTTCGTCGTCGACCGGCAGCATCACAAACGGCATGTGCTAGTCGACCACTACGTCGGTCCCTTTCGGCGGAGTAAGGCAGTGCCTGTCAGCCGGCAGCCTCCCTATTACAAACCGTACTGGCAGTCTGGTCGGACCAATGAGTGAGTACGGCACAGCGAGCGGCACTGACAGTCCGGTCACAAGAGTCGACAGCACGCGTGGTCCGACCGACAAATCAATCCTGATCACTGGCGGTGCGGGCTTTATCGGTAGTCACCTCGCCTCCGCGCTGACGGTCGAAAACGAGGTACACGTTCTCGATAACAACTCGCGTGGCGATCCGACAGTGTTGCCGGCTGACGTCGAGTTCTATCACGGAGATATCCGAGATCGCTCACTGCTCGAAACGCTCGTCGAAACAGTCGACATCGTCTACCATCTGGCGGCAATCGTCAGCATCGAAGATTCACTACAACGACCCGTCGAGAGCCACGAGACGAACGTTAGCGCAACGGTGTCGCTGCTTGATGTCGCCCGCAAGCATGAGACACGTGTCGTGTTCGCATCGAGTTGTGCGGCCTACGGCGATCCGACAGCGCTGCCGGTCGACGAACACGAACCTCCCACGCCGCTGTCACCATATGCGGTCGACAAACTCGCAGCCGACCAGTATGTACGGGTTTACGGCCAACAGTATGGCTTTCCAACCGTTGGGCTGCGGTACTTCAACGTGTATGGAGCTGGCCAGCGAGGCGACTACAGCGGAGTCATCAATGCGTTCGTCGAACGTGCGCGCGCTGGCGAGCCGCTCGAAATACACGGTGAAGGCACACAAACACGTGATTTCGTCCACATCTCGGATATCGTCCGGGCGAACCTCGCTGCGGGAGTGACACAGCACACCGGCCGAGCGTACAACATCGGAACCGGCACTGAAACCACGATACTGGAGCTGGCCGAGACGATCCGTGATCTTGTCGGCACCGAGGTTCCGATCAGACACACTGAGCCGCGACCGGGAGATGTCGACAGAAGCCGGGCAGATCTCTCGGACGCACGACAGCGACTCGGCTACAAGCCACAGGTCACACTCAAATCAGGGCTGCAGTCTCTCATTGCCACAATAGACAGCTAGTAATCGAAAGTAGTCAGTGGCTACTGTACGACAGTGGTGCATGCCTGTACTAATGAGATAGTATAACACACTCATTATTTGATGGTAGGAACTCCTTACAGCAGCAAAGTATCAGTAAACTATACGTGAGGTTTATACAACTTGTTTCACAATACTCATTTGCACAGCTACACACCGATGCTATACCCCCACAGTTCGACAGTGTCCCCGCGTCGACATCAATGGTTACGAAACGACGATAGCAAGCCACCTCTCTACGCTATCTCTCCGTTTCCCGGTATTGGTCCGGACAAGCGTAGTCACTGCCATACTCTGCTCGAAATCAGCACGGCCGACACAGGCCGAGCCTACGAGCGGTTGTCGTCGACTACTAGCCATAATCCTGACCAGTTGTCCGGGCCTCGACTCGGCAGCACCGTCGACTGTTGATATTCGCACGGTCCAACCATCGGTCGTCTCACGCCCCCACGTGAGCGGCCGACAATCACACCCCCCGTGACACATGAGCTCACAAACAGCCCCCACTGACACACCCCAGACGCACCGCACGAACACACCAACCGCTTCAGTAGAGACCGCTGAACCCGATGCATCGACAGCTGAGCCGTTGTCGTTGGATCTGGTGTTTGAGGTCCTGAAAAACGAACGCCGACGGCGCGTGCTGAAGTTCCTCTGTGAGCATCCCGAAACCGTCTCACTGAGCGATCTCGCAGAACACATCGCCGCAATTGAAAACGACAAACCCGAAACGGCGCTGTCGTCTCAGGAGCGAAAACGAGTGTACGTTGGTCTCTATCAGTGCCACCTGCCGAAGATGGACGATACGAACGTTATCGACTTCAACGGTGACCGTGGAACGGTGGCACTCGGTGATAACGCTGAGCAGTTGTACCCGTTTTTGGATGCTGACGACGAACAGAACCGACCGTGGCCAAAATACTATCTGGGCCACACGACGTTTAGTCTCGCACTGTTTGCAGCCGCGCTGGTTGCGGTACCAAGTGCACTAAGCGTTGTGTTCGGTCTGTCGCTGCTCGGATTCCTTCTGCTGGGAACGGCGCATCATTCGGTTGCATAGCTAGCGCATAAACCAGTTTTCGCGACCGCAGCCGTCTGACGGCTTTTCTCGTACAATAGTAGTTGAACGGTGAGTGGTAGCTCCAGTAAACAGTCTCTACGCGAGATAATCGTATTAGTAGTCTCTGGCTGTGAACAGTGAAGGTGTGGTATACAGCGCCTACTCGGTGCTGGTTTGTACGTGGTTGATGACAATGGACCTATAACAAAGCCCGTCGGGCATCCTCAGAGCCTGTTGGCAACCCCAGTTCAACCACTCGCTCTCAAACCAATGTCCCCTCTGTACAGACGCTCACGACGGCACCGAACCGATATGCAACTACCGGCAACCGAGTGCCACCCTACGCCACACACCCGGAGGACCGACTGATGTGTGGCATTACCGGTCGTATCTGCTCGGATAACGCGGTCGACGATTTGATGGCTGGCCTCGAAAACCTCGAATACCGTGGCTACGACTCGGCTGGGCTTGCGGTCAGAAATGGCCACGGTATCGACGTGCTCAAACGTGAAGGTGAGGCCGAAAAGCTCAAACTGCTCGTCGACGAGCAGAGCCCCACCGGTCCGATCGGGATCGGTCACACACGCTGGAGTACCCACGGTCCACCGACTGATGCCAACGCCCACCCACACACGGGCTCGACCGACCGTGTAGCGGTCGTTCACAACGGTATTATCGAGAACTACGACCAGCTTCGCGAGGAACTCCGCGAGCGCGGCCGAGAGTTCACCAGTGACACAGACACCGAGGTTGTCCCGCATCTCGTCGAAGAGTACCTCGAGGACGGTGCCGAGCCGTTCGATGCGTTCATGAACGCGATCGACCGCCTCGATGGCAGCTACGCGCTGGCGATGGTCGTCGAAGACACTGATGCGATCTTTGCGACCCGCAACGGCTCGCCGCTCGTAGTCGGGCTTGCCGACGACGGCTACTTCCTTGCCAGCGATGTGCCCGCCTTTATCGAGTTCACCGACCGGGTGATGTATCTTAAAAACGAGGACGTTGCCGTGTTGCGGCCGGACTCCCACGGGATTTTCGACCGATCTGCAACCGCTGTCGACCGACCAATCGATACAATCGAGTGGTCCTCCGAAGATGCCGAAAAATCGGGGTACGACCACTACATGCTCAAAGAGATCCACGAACAGCCCGCCTCGCTCAACCAGACGATCCACGGCCGGTTCAATCCTGACGACTCGTCGATCACGTTCGACGACTTCGATCCGGGTGATTTCAGCGATATCTCGCGGGTTGAGTTCGTCGCCTGCGGAACCTCGTATCACGCCGCGCTGTACGGCTGTCACCTGCTCGGCCAGCGCGGGATCCCGGCCTACGCCCACCGGGCCGGTGAGTACGCCTCAAATCCGATGCCGGTCGACGACGAGACGCTTGTCATCGGCGTTACGCAGTCGGGCGAGACGGCCGACACGCTTGAATCACTTCGTCGGTTAGAGGATACACCCGCTCGCACACTCGCGTTGACCAACGTGATCGGCTCGACGGCGGCTCGCGAAACCGATGATGTGCTCTACATCCGAGCAGGCCCCGAAATTGGGGTTGCAGCAACGAAGACGTTTTCTTCGCAGGTTACTGCACTGGCGCTGCTTTCGGAGCGTATCCACCGGGATATCACCGGCGAGCCTAGCGAACACTCCAGCGAGCTGCTGGACTCGTTGGGCGCGCTCCCCGAGCAGATCGAGTCGATTCTGGATGCGGATCCGACAGCCGAGCTGACCCAGAGATATCAGGGAATGGATGCGCACTTCTTTATCGGCCGGGGAATCGCCCACCCGGTCGCTCTTGAGGGTGCATTGAAGTTCAAAGAGATCACCTACGAGCACGCCGAAGGGTTTGCGGCCGGCCAGCTGAAACACGGTCCGCTGGCGTTAGTCACACCCAACACAGTCGTTATTGCGGTCTTTACTGGCGATCACGACGAGAAAACGCTAAACAACGTTCGAGAGGTACAAGCTCGCGGCGCGCAGGTGGTCGCTATCGCACCAAAAGATGCCGACGAAGTCGCTGAGGCCGCTGACGAGTTCGTCTCCATTCCGTGTTCGACACCGGAGCTGAACGGCCTACTGGCGAACGTCCAGCTTCAGTTGCTCTCGTATCACGTCGCCAACCGGCTCGAACGCTCGATTGACAAACCACGCAACCTCGCTAAAAGCGTCACCGTCGAGTAGTCGACTCCTACGGGAGGCGTCGATCGATGGGGTCGGCCTCACTCTCCGGGTTATATTTTCAGCTGCTGATCAGTTTGGTGCCGGCCGCTGGATGACGTATTGGCTCAAATCTGGGTGCTAGTAGTCGGGTGCCTACTCACAGTATGAACCCTATACTCAAGCCGGTGAGTCGACAGTAGCAGTCCATGTTTGGAACGGGCGGAATCCGTGGCCCTGTCGGCGAAACCATCGGAACGAACTTGGCGATTCGACTCGGCAGAGCCGTTGGGTCGCACGCAGACTCAGTAGTTGTTGGTCGAGATGTGCGAGCGAGTGGTCGACTGCTCGAGCGCGCGCTGGTTGCGGGCATCGAAGAGTGCGGAGGGGATGTCATTCGCATCGGGGTTGAATCCTCGCCGACCATTGCCCGCAGCGTCTCGTGGTATGACGCGACACTTGGCGTAGCAGTCACCGGCTCGCACAATCCGGCTGGCGACAACGGGTTCAAACTCTGGACTGCCGGAGGTCGTGCGCTCAGCCGCAGCGAGTACCGCCGACTCGTCCGCCGAGCCAACGCGGGGACTGTCTCGCCAGTGCCGGCCGATCAGCTCGGATCGATAAGCCGGCGCGAGAACTGTCGTGACCGCCACTCCAGACAGCTTCGATCGACAGTTGATTCGATGGATGGACTCTCTGCGGTTGTCGATCTCGGCAACGGAGCCGGCCGACTGACTGCCGACGTTCTCGACGAGTTAGGCTGTCAGGTGCTGACGCTCAACAGTCATCCCGATGGGACGTTTCCGGGGCGACCGACCGAACCGACAGCCAGTTCTTGTGAGCGACTCGGCCGTGTGGTACAGTCGACTGACGCCGATGTTGGGATTGCCCACGATGCAGACGCTGATCGTATGCTTGCAGTCGACGAAACCGGACAGTTCGTCTCCGGCGATGAACTGTTCGCGCTGTTTGCTTCGGAGGCCGCTTCGGCTGGTCGCCGGGTTGCGATTACCGTCGACACCAGTTCACTCGTTGAGCAGGCAGTTCGCACAGTGGGTGGAGAGGTTGTCCGGACTGCAGTCGGAGAGATGGCAGTCGCCGAGGCGATGGACGACCCACGGGTCGTTTTCGGCGGCGAACCCAGTGGTCTGTGGATTTGGGCTGATCACACACGGTGTCCGGACGGGCATCTGGCCGCCTGTCAGCTGCTCGCGATGATTCGTGATCAGGGGCCGTTGTCCGAGCAGCGTGCTCAGTTATGTAATCGCTACACCACACACAGGTCCTGTCTTGCGGCCACTGCGAAGTACGACGCCATCGACCGCATTCGCCGTCGACTCAACGGCGAGTACAGCCGGATCGACACCACCGACGGCATTCGAATCGAAACCGACAGTGGCTGGTTTTTGATCCGGGCCAGCGGGACTGAGCCAGTTGTCCGCATCACCGCCGACGCACCAGAACCTGCGGCTGCTGATCGACTGCTCAAGCGAGCCCAAGAACTCGTCGACTCAACGGCACTTTCTGTGAGTCAATAAAAATCAGCCGCTGGAGGAGCTACTCTACGGGTGCGGCGACGTACTCGTCTTCCCACTCGCGGCGCTGTTCGATCAACTCGCGGCCTTCGGGAGCGAGCTCGTAGTAGTTCGTCCGCTGGTCGTGCCGTCCCTTCTCGACGAGTCCATACTCAACGAGCGTATCGAGGTTGGGGTACAGCCGGCCGTGGTTAACGTTGTCGACGTGCTTTTCGATTTCGCGGCGGACCATTTGACCGGAGGGTCGACCGAGGCCTGCAATCACGTACAACAGGTCTCGCTGGAAGCCAGTCAGTTCAAACATTCGGGTCATCCATATGGACGGTCACCCCGCACCGTCATTGTTAGTTACTGCTGAAAACGATATGGAGGAATTTACCGGTGGACCCACAGCGAGGTGTTTTGATCCGGGTAGGAAGCCTGTAAGTAAGCAACGCTGAACAGTTCATCCCGCTTTCTGCATGCGATTGCAACGATTGCAACGGTTTTCAACACACTACCGAAATGCGGACGTACTCACAGAACAGCGACCAAACCAGACGGTCTGCTGATATTTTTCGCGTTCGGCGCAAAACCGCCAGCCGCAAGCCGGATAGCTGTCGGATTCTCTGCATAAACAGAAGTTCATACGCATTCAATTTGTTGTGAATAAATCATTTATGGCAAGATTGAGAAGCGATAGTATATGACTGGACGTTTGCGTTATGACTCCTGTCACCCAAATGGGTTGGCAGTTCGTATCCCTTGGAGCCCCTACAGATGAGCAGGGCGAGCCGTCAAGCGCTCCTGTTGGTCGGTCTTTTGATGGGCTGTACGGTGGCTCTCACCGTGAGTGGTGCTGTCGCGGCCGGCACAGAGCTGTCACAGCCGGTCGACGAGCCGACGAGCCAGCAAGCACCCACACCGGTGATCGGTGAGTTCTTCGAGGCACCCAACGAGACCGTCGGAGAACCCGAACTCGACGTGTTCATCGCCGACCCAGTCGTCGAGGCCGGAACGGAGACAACAATAGAGATCACCATCCTCAACACCGGCGAAATCGAGGCCGGAACACAGCTCGACGAAGCGACGGCCACTGCCCGAGGCGTGAGCGTGACGGTCGACGACGATGACGCCCCGCTGACCGTTGATTCGGCAGAGACGACCGTCGGCTCGATTCCACCCGGCGAGATTGCAACTGTTCCAATATCGGTCACCGCACCCGCGGATGCCGACGGCGACGACGGCGAGTTGGATGTCGAACTCAGCTATCAGTACACCAGCTACGACGACAGCGGCGATGCCATCGACCAGAGCGATACCGACAGCTTCGATCTCGACATCGAGGTCGGCTCGAGATCGCAGTTCGCAATCGACGACGTGGGGACTGACGCGCAGGTCGGCACCGACGGCACTGTCGAGGTAGACCTCGAAAACGTCGGCAGCGACGACGCCGAGGCCGTTCGCGTCACCGCTAGCTCACCCACGAGCGGTGTCTCTGTCGGCCCCGCCAACGGTGGAGATGCGACCGGCCCCACCGACGATGCGGAAACCGGTGAGCAACCGCCAGCCGACGGTAATGCTGACGGCGGCGCAGAACCTGCCCGATCGGCCGCGTTCCTCGGCGATCTTGACAGCGGCGAAACCGAGACCGTGACGTTTGATACGCAGCTCAACCGCGATGTGAGCATCGAGAGCTACCTGCTCGAACTACAGGTCGTCTACGAGGACGACGACGGTATACTCCGAGAATCAACGACGCTGGCAACCGCAGTCGAGCCGACTGCGGGCCAAGAGTTCGAGATCAGTGAGGTCAACAGTACCCTCGAAGTCGGCGAGCCCGGGACGATCACCGTCGAGTTCGAAAACACCGGCCCCGAAGACGTTGAGACCCCCGTAGTCCGCGCGGAGCCAGCCTCCGAGCGGATTGATATCGGTGAATCGCGCGTCGCCGTCGACGATCTCGACGAAGACGAGGCCGCCAACCTCAGCTTTGACGCCGAGGTCAGCGGGCAGGCAGACCCCGGCCCGCGTCAGTTGACGTTCACTGTCGAGTACGGCATTGACGGCGACCGGCTCGAAAGCGATCCGTTCGTCGAACGCATCGACGTCGCGGCCGACCAGCCAGCGTTCGAACTCTCCGCAGATGCAGAAATCGCGGCTGGAACGACCCAAACTGTCGAGTTGAACGTAACCAACAACCGCGCCGAACGACTCTCGAATCTCAATGTCTTTTTGTATCCCGATGGCCCGATCAGCGTCGACGAAGACGAGGCATTTATTTCTGAAGTCGACGCAGGTGAAACTCAGACGGTCGCAGTGGACGTGTCGGTCGACGAGACGGCGAGCCAGCGGACCTATCCGCTTGATGTCGACATCCGGTACGATGACGAAACCGACGACGACCGGATCTCACAGCGGTATCAGGTTCCCGTGACTGTTGCCGAGCCACCGCCGGACGACGGACTGGTACCGTCACTCATCTCAGTTGTTGGTATGGTTGTACTACTGGTCGGTGCTGCCGCAGCGATCCGCCTCCGACAGTGAGATGTGGGATCCTAACCGAGCCGTCGAACGTCTGTCGGCGGCCACAGTTGCGTATGCGGTCCCTACCCTCGTTGTTTTCGTCCTCCTGACAGTCGTGTTTGCGGGCGGTATCCCGCAGGTCGACCAAGAGGCCGGCACCGATCAGTTCACTGAGGAGGTCCCGGCCATGGAAGCGATGGAGGATATCGAAGCTGAGTTCGAAGGGGCGGTGGGCGACGATGAGACGACCGCCCAACTGTTCGTCGAAGCCGACAACGTCGTCTCTCGGCCCGCGTTGATCCGCCTGCTCGAAACCCAACACCGCCTCGAAGACGACAGCACACTGCGTATCAGCGACACCGAGAGCCACGCTGACCGGATCGCAACCGAGATCGATCCGAGCGCTGAAACCCCCGCCGACAGACGGCGTGCTATTGCGGAGGCTACCGACCGCGAACTCTCGACGGCAATCGCGGCAGTCGACGACGATGGGTTCGACGGACAGGTTTCGGAAGCCTACAACCCAACTGCCCAATCGGCTTCGACTGCACTGGTTGCCGTCGAGTACGATGTACCCGAATCGGTCCAGACAAGCCAGCTCGAAACGCTCCAAATCGAGAGTGCGGCAGTTGTCGACGATGTACCGGGCAACTCGGTCGGCGAGAACACGTTCTTGTTCGGCGAGGGAATTCTGCAGAACGAAATCACGGCGCTGCTAACCGATACGGCGATTGTTGTCTTTCCGGCCGCCCTCGGGCTGATACTACTGTTTTTACTCGTTGCCTACCGTGATCCGATCGATCTCGCATTGGGGCTTTCAGCACTGCTTTTGACGATGATCTGGACGTTCGGATTTATGGGGTATGCCGGAATTCCGTTCTCGGATACCATCGTTTCGGTGTTTCCGCTCCTGTTGGCCGTTGGCATCGATTTCGGCATTCACACCATCAACCGCTACCGAGAGGCCAGACTCGGCCAAGTGAGCGTCGACGAGGCGATGGTCGAATCGATGAATCAGCTGGGGACGGCGTTTCTGATCGTAACGATCACAACCATCTGTAGCTTCGCGGCCAACCTCACCAGCCAACTTGGCTCGATTCGAGACTTCGGCGCAGTTGCGGCGGTCGGCATGCTGTGTACGTTCCTCATTTTCGGGATCTATCTGCCCGCCGCCAAGGTGACCGTCGACCGACTTCGAGACCGGCTTCCGATTCCAGCGTTCGGTACTGACCCCATACTGACTGAGGGCTCACGGCTGGCCCGTGGGCTCGGCGGTGGGGTGTCGATCGCCCGCCTTGCCCCTGTTGGGTTCGTGATTGTGGTCGTACTCGCGGCCGGAGTCGCCGGTGCCTACGGGTCGGGCGTCGACACTGAGTTCTCCGAGGAGGCGTTTTTCCCGAACGAGGAGTGGATCGACCGCTACGAACAGTTGCCAGAACCGTTCGCACCAACGACATACACGTTCCTCGATACGATTGACATCCTCGAAGATGAGTTCGGCGAATCAGTCGGTGGTGGTGTGACGATTTATATCGACCAGCCAGTCAGGGCAGACGACTCTGTAGAGCAGATCGACCGAATCGGCCGGAATCCGCCGGACAGCTTCGAGCAGTCCGCACCAGGCAAAGCTGAGACCGAAAGCGTTCTGTCGGTAATCGACCGCCAGCGTGCGGCCGACGACGAGTTCGACCAGCTGGTCGACCGTCACGACCGACTCGGGACCGGTGTCCCGGATCGTGATCTCGAAACCGTCTATGATGAACTCGACGCTGCCGAGACAACGGAGGCCGACCGGTATCTCTCGACGAACCGCGAGAGCGCGCGGGTCGACATCGCGGTCGACCCCGATGCCGAAACGCCAGCCGTCGTTGAGGATGCTCACACGGTTGCCGACCGAACACCGCTTGCAGCGGTGGCGACCGGCGATCAAATCGTTCAACAGGAGGTGATCAACGCAACGCTGGATTCAGCACTCCGAAGTCTGATCGTTGCGTTCGTGTTGACGACGCTCGTGTTAGTCGGAAGCTACTGGCTGTTTGCGGGCCGAGCCAGCTACGGATTGATAAATCTCGTACCAGTCATCGTAACTGTCGGCGCACTGTTAGCCTCAATGCGACTGTTAGGCATTCCCTTAACGCCGATTAATGCACCCATACTTTCGGTCTCGATAGGGTTAGGAGTCGACTATACGGTGCATTTCGTCCATCGATTCGTCGACGAGTACCAGACGCGCGAGACGTTCGATGCGCTGGTCGCAACGGTTGCCGGGACCGGGGGTGCGCTCACCGGCAGTATGATAACGACTGTCTCCGGGATTGGGGTATTGGTGGTCGCACTGATTCCGCTGATTCAAGAGTTTGGGATCTTGATCGCCCTTGGCGTGGGCTATGCGTATCTCGCTTCGTTGCTTGTTACACCCTCGGTGATCATTATCTGGGAGCGGCTTACGGGCGCAGTGCCAGTTGCTCCGGCGAGCTGAGTGTGCTTGCGAATCGAGCGCGTCGACCTATAGGGGCTTGCACGCGTCCCGCCCTGTCGCGGCTGTGAAGCCTCACCGTGTCCCTAGGTGGCTGTAAGTGGGACCTTCCACACAGACATACTCACCTGCTCGCTGTCGTGGGATCGACCATCGGTTGGACAGTTATACACGCGGATCGAACAGCCTCGGCGCTCGCAGCGATTGAGCACGTGGGATAACTCAACGCGCATCGATCTCCACACAGACAGAAAGTCATTTGAGTCGACCAGAAAAGTACTGCGTATGACCGGACCGTTGTTGGCTATCGCCGTGGCTGTAAACGTCGTGATCTGGGCAGTGTTGGTGTATCTATTTTTCTCCAACTGAGTCGCACTGAGGCCAGCGATTCCAGTCTGTGCTGGAAACGAACAACCGACAGAATAGAGGCTCGACAGTCGGTGAGTGTCGACGGTCGAACTCAGTCATACTCAGCGTCGCCAGTATTCCAGTCATATTCAGGGTTGCGAGAATTGTCAGCATTGCTAGTACAGTTTGCATTGCCACTCAGCATCGTAGACACACGCCACAGAAACGGGGATGGTTACACATGGAGTCCCGAACTCATGGCGTGTGTTCCGCTATCGTATGCACCTAGAAAACTAAACTGTTTATACTGCGGTAGTACTTATCTTGAAAGTCAGATTCAATACCCAACCGGCCGTGGGATGTGAAGGTTACACATGGAGATCCGAACAGGCCTCTCATACGGAGATGCATTGCTGGTTCCGCGACGCTCAGCCGTCGACAGTCGCAGCGACGTCGACCTCAGTACACAGCTAACACCGTCAATCACACTCGATATCCCGATTGTGAGTGCGGCAATGGATACGGTCACCGAAACCGAAACCGCGACCGCGCTCGCGGAACTCGGCGGGATGGGTGTCATCCATCGGTTTCTGTCGATCGAACAGCAGGCTACAGCGGTTCGGAAGGTCGCAGACACAGGCGGTCCAGTCGCTGCGGCGGTTGGGATTGACGAGAACTATCTCAACCGAACTGCAGCCATTCTGGATGCCGGTGGTGATGCCGTTGTACTCGATGTTGCTCACGGCCATATGGAACGAGCACTCGATGCAGTCGCAGAAATCCGTACCGAGTACGACCCGGCGCTGATCGCTGGCAACGTCGTTACGCCACAGGCTGTCGACGATCTGTACGACGCGGGTGCTGACTGTGTGAAAGTCGGCGTCGGCCCGGGGTCGCACTGCACTACCCGTGAGGTCGCCGGGGCAGGCTATCCGCAGCTTTCGGCGGTCGACGAGTGTGCTGACCGGGCTGACGAACTGGGAATCACCGTGATGGCTGACGGCGGCATTCAGAACTCCGGTGATGCCGCGAAAGCGCTGATGGCTGGTGCCTCAACCGTGATGATGGGCGGCTTTTTCGCCGGCACTGACGAAGCGCCGGGACGCGTGGTGACGCGCGGCGGCGAGCGGTTCAAGCGCTCGCGCGGCATGGCCTCGACGGCAGCCAACGACGACCGCGATGACAAGCAGATCGAGGTCGACGCCGGGGAAGGAGTCGAGGCGTTGACGCCGTACAAGGGGCCGCTGGAATCCATAACAAGCGATTTTCTTGCAGGGATTCGCTCGGGTTTAAGCTACTGTGGTGGCCATTCGATTCCGGAGGCCAGACAAAAGGCCGTGTTCGTCGAACTCACTGACGGAGCCAAAGAACGAGAGAGTGCACACGGCGTGCTTGTCGAATCAGGCCTGCAGCAACAGGCTGCAAAACAACTTGTCGAGCCGAACTAACCATCCCGCCAGCAGGGTCGACCTGCTCTGTAGCCTACTCATGGAGGATACATAAAGTGGGTTGGGGCAGATTCGAACGCTGGCGGACTCCCTGCGGTCGTCCGCTGCTTCCCACCTCGCTTCGCTCGGCGAGAATGCCGACCTACTTGGTTAATTACCTAAGCGAGACAAAATCGAATGGGTTGGGGCAGATTCGAACTGCCGACCTGCTCCGTGTGAAGGAGCCGTCATAACCTGGCTAGACCACCAACCCGCTACCGCTTGCTACCTGTCGACCGAACTTAAACCCTTCTTTCCAACCCAGCAGTAGCTCTCGACTCTGGCGTCACAAAAAATAGCGGAACTGCCCGATCAGGCCGT
>Ga0207421_10001895_pt1 | contig 26507 bp, 28 predicted proteins | sample SodLakKL_010_SED_4_FD_187542 | JGI IMG/M metagenome (GOLD analysis project Ga0207421, IMG submission 187542) | Alkaline sediment microbial communities from Lake Tanatar, Kulunda Steppe, Russia - 8KL_010_SED (SPAdes) (version 2) | ecosystem: Environmental > Aquatic > Non-marine Saline and... | reverse complement strand
CGACAACGCCCGCCCGCTTCCCTTCCTGCTCAGCCGGCGGAACTCACAATATACCACCACCCCGCTGACCTTGTCAATATCTATTTATACAAATCAGCGCACTCCGAGCTTCTTCAGCTTGCTCTGAAGTGTGGTGGGCTTCATACCCAATAAACGGGCGGCCCCATCCTTCCCGTATATCTTTCCTTCGGTTTTTTCGAGTACCATTTCAAGGTAACGGCGGTTCATCTCGTCGAACGATACTATTTGCTGCAGCTCATCAGGCAGCCGGCCTGTCGGCATATCTCTGCCCGCTGGTTTCGGGGTCTCCATGGACAAGCGGAGGATGCCTTTTTCCGATGCCGGCAAAGACCGGCGCATCACCCGGTAGAGTTCATGGAAGTTTTCCGGCCAGTGATGATTCAGCATTTGCTCCATGACCTCATCTGTAACGGCAGGCGGCTCCATTCCCAGGGCACGGGCTGCAGACGGAATCCAGTTGGTGACCATGTAACGGACATCCTCCGGACGCTGGGACAGGGGCGGAAGCAGTACGGTATCAAATCCCAGTAGGTAATAGAGCTCAGGCAGCAATTTGCCGCTTGTCATCCGCTCCTCCAGCGAAACCCTGCTCGTGGCCAGCACCCGTACCTTCCTGCCCGCTCCGAGACACCCCTTAAGCCACTCCAGCAGCACTTTCTGCGCATCCGTCGTCAACTTGTCCATTCCGACAATCAGCAGGGAGACCGGCTGGCCGGCATCCGTTGCGGCGCCGCTCTCCTGCCCGGCGGCAAACTCCGCAACACAGCGGCCCTGCTCTTTAACCGGCATCGCCGTCAGGTCCCACTCCTCACAATACGCTCCTGCCAGCTGTGCGGTCTGCTGGACCTGACGGGCCAGCGTCCGCTTGCCCGTACCTGCATCACCGCGAAACAGGATGTGCACATATTGATCGGCCAGCATATCCACTTTCTGCATCAATGCCTTCATCAGAGGCGATTCCGCTGCAAAGAGCGGCTCTGCCTGCGCCGGCGGTCCGGCTGCCGCACGTTCGCCGGATCCTTCGCGATGCTCGCTCTCCGGAGTCAGTGACACCGCGATGAAAGGAAGCGGACCGGACTTGACACTGAATATCCTGAAATCAAAATAGAACGAATATTCGGCGGCACGCTTTGAATGAAAGCGACATATCGGTTCGCCCTGTCCGCCGTCGTTACGGCTCAGTTCGGCAATTTTCTCGACCAGATCACCAATTTCCGACGACACGGGGGAACTACTGGACTCAGATGCCAGAACAAACTCCTCAGGCTTGTACCCGAGAATTTGCTGCACGCGGGAATTGACAAAAATGAGATGGGCATCTTCTTTATCATCCACCCTGAAAATCATGAAAAAACCGGGAAGATGATCGAGCACTTCCCTCCAGAATGCGTTGGTCATATAATATCCTTTTCTGTTTGTTACACCGAAATTTCGTCAGACCAACAATAGGGTTTTCGCTGCAATGATTCAATGCCGTTTTTGGGACAAATCCGGCCGGCTACGCGGCCCGGCTGCCTGACCCACCGTACCAGCTTGTTCCGGATCCGGCACCGCAGCCAATTGTCCGGTCACCCGTCGGCCGCAGCATCCGCCCGGCGGGGAAGTTCGTATCCTTCGGGATCTTCGTAATAATTTCTCAGCTTGTAAACAGCCGCATAGATAACAGGTGTATCAAAAAGTGCCGATAAAAACTTGAAGACATAGGAGTTGAGAATGAGTATGATCAGTGCGGCGAGGCCCGTGACCTCATCCCCCAGGTTGCCTGTAAAGTAAAGCAGGCTCAGAATGGCAGTTGAATCGACGAGCTGGCTCACCATGGTAGATCCGTTGTTCCTGAGCCACAAATGCCGGCCTTTGGTAAACCGTTTCCAGAAATGGAACAGCTGCACATCAACTGTCTGTGCAACAAGATAGGCGATCATGCTTCCGATGGTGTTGGCCACCATGAAACCGTAGACGCCGTCAAACAGAGTGGTACCTGCGCTGACACCCGGGGCATCGGGCAGGTAGTAGTTTGCCGTCATGATCCCGAGCATGAAAAGGTTCATCACGAAGCCGGTCAAAACCAGCATTTGCGCTTTTTTTCGCCCGAAAAGCTCTGAAATCAGATCGGTTGCAAAAAAGGTGAAAGGAAATGCCAGCAATCCGACGGGAATGACCATGCTGTACGTGCTGCCGTCCCGCACCTGCACCGGAACCAAAGGCAGCATCCAGCCGGGCAGGTCGAGCGAAAGCAGCTGTATAAATTTCGTGGTGCCAATGATGTTGCCCATCACCAGGGCTGTCAGAAAAATAGCGCAAAGACCCAGAAACAGGGCATCGCGCCGGTATCCCGGAACCGGATTTTTGTTTTCGATAGGACCAGACTGGTTCATATTTCGAGATTCAGTAAGATGACACCCTCAGCCGGAGCGTTACTGCTGGCGGAATCATTTGTTTGAAAACGCCGTTTTAATGTCAGGATAAACTGACAACAGAGTTAGCGGCTCAAATCATTCACCATATGATGGATTCTCCTGCTGCATCCAGATCACATTCCGGCAATGGCCCGGCTCCGCCGGCAGCCGAAGACGAACGGCTGGAATTAACCGACAAACTCATCCTGGCCGGTCCGAGAGATTACACCAGACTTGACCTGGATGAACTGGCCCGTATCACGGAAACGCCGCCTGATAAAGTTCATCGCAATTTTGATGATGTGGATGAGTGGATTGATGCGTTTTACTGCCGCATCGTCGATGAGTACCGCCTGATGGCAGCGCAGATTCCCGACCTGCATGAGTATACGGTTGGTGAAAAACTGAGCAATTTCTGCCTGGCATCGATGGATATGATGCGTGATCATGAAAACCTGATACGCAGCACCTATCATCCGTTTATACTTGAGCGGTTCACTGCAACCAGATTTGAAAAAGAGGTTGAGCTTCTTTTCCGCGAGTTTACTGAAAAAGACGGCCGCGTGGCATTGTCCAACCAGTTGCTGCTGACCGGACCGGTTTACATGTTCTGGAGCCGCGAATATCTTCACATGATTGGCTACTGGCTGGAGAATCCGGGGTCAGAAGATCAGGTGATGGCTCTTATGGAAAAAACCACTTCGCTGCTGAACGAGATACTCTACAACGGCGTTGTCGACAAGGCAGCAGATCTGGGCAAGTATATCATCAATAATGGCCTGTTTTCAGCGTTTACCCCGGCAAAGCTTGCCAGAAGAATCTTCCGGCTACCGTTTTGACGCAGACGCACATGCAGGAAGCAGTCGCGGCTCGTCCGCATCCCGAAACAATATCACCATATATATAATGAGCAAATTCCCTTCATCACGGCTTGAACGCAGTGCCCGCATTGCCCGGACCGGTTTCCGGGTGGGCAAGAACTATGCGATGCATCATTTCAAACATTCGCTTACACGCAATGGTGCGGCTGAGGAAGCCAAAAAGAAAATGCACACTGCAAATGCCACCTATCTTTATGAAGAATTCTCTCAGCTTCGGGGAACAGCTCTGAAACTTGCCCAGACACTGAGTCTCGACCACGGGATCCTGCCTGATGAGTTTGCCGATATCATGGCTCAGGCGCAATACCGGGTCCCGCCGATCAGCAAGTCAGTTGTCCGGCAGGTCATAAAAAAAGAGCTTGGTGAATACCCCGAGACTCTGTTCGCTTCCTTTGAGGCTGATGCCTCGGCGGCGGCCTCCATCGGGCAGGTTCACCGGGCGCGGCTTCACGACGGACGTGATGTCATGGTGAAGGTGCAGTATCCGGATATCAGGGCCAGTATCGGGTCAGACCTGAGTATGGCGAAAATGGTATTCAAACGTATGGTGAGCAGCAGCCGCACCGATGACTATTTTGCCGAGGTTCAGGAGCGGATGATGGAGGAAACCGACTACCGGCATGAAGGACAACAGATTGCCGCCTTCAGAGAACGTTATCACGGAAACGAATTTGAAATTCCCGAGTATGTTGAAGAATACTCTACGGCGCATGTGCTTACCATGACACGGGTAACCGGCCGGCACCTTGGCGAGTTTCTGGAAAAAAATCCGGGGCAAGAGGAAAAGGACCGGTACGGCCAGCTGCTGTGGGATTTTTTCAATATCCAGATCAATGACTCACGGACACTGCATGCCGATGCCCATCCCGGCAATTTCATGCTTACCGGTGACGGCCGTCTCGGAGTGCTTGACTTCGGATGCGTCAAGGTTTGTCCGCCGGACTTTTTCCATGATTATGTGCGGCTTCTGCCCGCTCATCTTGAAAATGATGAGGAGACACTGTGGCCTCTGTATGCCCGGCTTGGACTGGTGCGGGAAGATTCCGCTGACCGCGAGTACGAAAAATACTTTTTTGAACTGTGCCGGTCCTTCGGTGACCTGGTTGTGATGCCCTACACCAGGGATACCTTTGACTTCGGCGATGAAGCGTTCAGCGGTAAGTACAAATCGCTGATCAAGGAAGCAACATCACAGCCCGAGCCGCGGGGAACACATCATTTTATATACGTCACCCGTGCGCATGTCGGTCTCTACCGTATGCTGATGCAGCTCGAAGCCAATGTCCGGACCCGGCCGGCAAGGGACCGGATTATGAACTGGTGGGCAGGCCGGGCAGAAGAAGCGTAAGAAACCGCGAGCAGACCGGGTGATTTGCAAAGCAAAAGACCCGCAACTCAGCTTCAGGAGTCTCAAGCTTCCTGCTTGCAGAACGAATCGAAAATCATCACCAGATCATCGGAAACCTCCTGGGCTGTTCTGCCTTCGATACGGTGTCTGGGGATCATCGCCTTGATTTCCCCGTCAACAAAAAAGGCAAAGGCAGGAGATGATGGCGGAAATTCGCTGAAGTACTCTCTGGCGCGAGCAGTGGCATCCTTGTCCTGTCCGGCAAAAACCGTGTAGACAGAATCCGGTTTTTTGGGGTGCTCCATGGCAAGTTTGAGACCGGGCCGTGCATTTCCGGCGGCACAGCCGCAGACAGAGTTAATCACAAGCAGCATGGTTCCTTCGGGCGAGCCGAATACGTTGTCAACATCCTCAGGCGCTTTCAGTTCTTGCACACCCAAATCGGTAAGTTCTTTTCGCATCCAGGACGTATCAGGTCCCATTCCATATCCAAATTGCATAATGTATTCTTTTTTTCGTTAAATGTAACCGGGTTGTATTTTTACGTAATCATATGTGAATGCCGTACCCGCAGAGAAGAACGTTTCAATACAGCAACGGCACACACCAAAGCTTTATTTTTTCACAACTTATTACGATGACACTTCAACGACTTGCCTTTACAGCCATCTTATTATTTGTCATACAGTCTTGCTCATCAACACCGAAACTGGTCAGTCAGTTCAGTGCTGATGAATCATCCGCATCACGTTCAGCCAATCTTGAGTCAAAGATGGATACTGTTGAGCGGCAGTCGCTGGATGAGATTGCCGTTTTTGCAGCTAATGATGAGGAGTATCTTTATCTGATGGTGGATTTTGTCAGCTCACGCGCTTTTGACAATGCCAGGGAGTTCGGATTCACCTTGTATATTGACGGTGAGGATGCCGTCAAACGATCTTTCGGAGTCACCTATCCTACAGGAATTTTTTATGAGCTGCGCAGCTATCCCGGCGCTCAAAAAGGATATCTGGAAGAACCCAACTGGGGTAATATGCCGCAAAATCAGAGTATTCTTGAATCAGCGGAGCGGTCCGGAAAGCGCAATGCCCTCCTGGTGCAGCGCCGGTCACGCCGTGACAATATCCAGCCATTTTCACTGCCATTGAATCAGCTGGAGGCCCAGAACCTGCTCGTTCATTTTGATGAAGAGGGCAGAAACGGCAGAATTTCATTTACCATCCCGCTTCAAACCCGGTCAACTAGCCAGTTTTCACCCGATATCAAACCCGGTCAGACCGTTGATGTCGGATTTGAGATTGACCCGGTCAGGCTTCATGATATGAGAGAAGGGAGCTCTGCACCTTTGATCAGCAGTGAAACGGCAAGCGGCCGGACCGATTCCGATTCTGAAGACCGCCAGCAGGAGCGCATCAACCAGTTGATGCGGCGCATGGGAGAACCCCTTGAAAAATGGGTGAAACTGGAACTCTCAGAACCGTGAGCCGGATACAAGAAACCCGGCGGCGGAACTGATCAATCCACCTGACCGGGTTTTTAAAAGAGTTATCCACACAGCCGAGGCTCATTGTGCTTCTGCCAATCGCATTTGCCTCATCCTGAACGGATACAGACAGTGTGAGTTATCAGGATGTTGCGTTGCGGAAATTTTCCTCAACTTTATCCCAGTTCACTACATTCCAGAACGCGGCAATGTAGTCGGGACGGCGGTTCTGATATTTCAGGTAGTATGCATGCTCCCAGACATCCAGTCCCAGTATGGGAAGCTGGCCGTCCATCAGAGGGCTGTCCTGATTCAGCGTTGATTTGACCTCAATTTTTCCGTTCCTGTTCACAACGAGCCACGCCCAGCCGGAACCGAACCGTGTGAGTCCGGCGTTGGTAAATTTCTCTTTGAAATCATCAAAAGAGCCGAATGTGCTGTTGATGGCATCGGCCACAGAGCCTTTTGGCTGGCCGCCGCCGTTGGGGCTCAGTATCTGCCAGAACAGCGAATGGTTGGCATGTCCGCCCGCGTTGTTGATCACGGCCTGTTTGATGTCAGCTCCGATACTATCAATATTTTTCAACACTTCTTCTACCGGACGGTCAGCCATGGGATGCCCCTTGAGAGCGTCATTTGCCTTGGTCACATAGGTCTGATGGTGTTTGCTGTGATGAATTTCCATGGTTTTAGCGTCTATATGCGGCTCCAGCGCATCATAGGCATAAGGAAGATCAGGAAGTGTAAAAGCCATATATTTACCTCTTTATTTTATTGGTAGTAAGTATCTTGCGTTTCTTTCACAGTTACGTATCTATGTAACAGCATCACACTCCAAATAATTTCTCTGTTGAAAACTGTTTTAACTGCTATCTTTAGTGACAGAAACAGATATCCGGAACAAACGGCTTATTACTTATGAGCAAAGATTATGATGTCATCATTCTGGGAAGCGGACCCTCCGGCTTCTCGTGTGCCATGCAGACGGCCAAGTTCGACAAGAAGGCCCTGATTGTAGAATCCAATGAGGAATACCTGGGGGGTGCATGGATAAACGCCGGCACAGTACCGAGCAAGGCTTTGCGGGAAACCGCCACCAACATTTACAAATACAATGCCCAGTTTGGCGATGCGGACGAAAAAAAGCCCTATGAGCAATTCCGCATGCGCGATGTACTGAAATACAAGGACCGCGTACTGGCTTCCGAAAACAGCGAGATCAAGGATAATCTGATAAAGAACGAGGTTGATACCGCACTGGGTTTCGGCCGGATCATTGATCCGCACACGGTAGAGATAAAAAGTGAAGACGGAACGGTAAAGACCTGCACCGCAGACTATATCCTTGTGTCGACCGGTGCCCGTTCAACACAGCCTGAAGAGTTTCATGTGGACCATTCCAGGGTTCTGGACAACCGCTCTATTCTGGATATCCACTACATCCCGAAACGGCTGGTCATTGTAGGCACCAACGTGCAGGCCATCGAGTTTGCCACCATTTTTTCCGCTTTGGGAACCAGGGTTACCATTCTCAACGGCCAGGATGACTACCTTGTATTTCTGGACCGTGAAGTGAAGAACGAATTTGCCGGCATCCTCGAAGATTTCAGGATCAATATCTTTAACCGCACGCGGGTGTTGCAGGTCGGCGAAAACCCGCTGAGAAACTGTACCGAAGTAAAGTTTGAAGAGAAGGATACCGGCAAGATGCATGTCGTAGAGACCGAGCAGGTACTCTATTTCGGTGAACGCATACCCAATTCGGCGAACATCGGGCTTGAGGATGTCGGAATTGAAACTGATGAAAAGGGCTTTGTAAATGTCGATCAGAATTACCGCACCAACGTACCCTCCATTTTTGCCGCGGGCGATGTCATCGGTTATCCCGGACTGGCTTCGGCATCCTTTTCACAGGGAAGAATAGCGTCCTGCAACATGTTTGAAGCCTCAAGCCTCGAGATCGAAAGTGTCATTCCGTATGGCATATACAGCATACCCGAAATAGCCAGTATCGGCCTGACTGAAGCGGAAGCTCGCCAGCAGGACCATGATGTTACGATCGGGCGGGCATATTACCGCAACCTAACCAAGGCGAATATTGCAAAAAACCAGCGGGGAATGTTCAAGCTCGTATTTGACACGAAAACCCTTCGTCTGCTGGGCGTTCATATCGTGGGGGAAGGGGCCTGCGACCTGATACACATCGGTCAGGCGGTCATCCGGTTCCAGGGCAGCGTCAGGTATTTTCTGGATACCGTTCACAATTACCCGACCTACTCGGAGGCATACAGGATTGCCGCATTCAACGGTATCAACCGGGTGTACAAATCCGGAGTCAAATACAAGAATATTCTCGAAAACAGGTAACCGGACTCTTACCGGTCACCTGTGCCGGGAGCAAGCCGAATGTGCAGCTCCTCAAGCTGGCCTTCGTCAACAACATCCGGACAATTGTCCATCAGGCTGACTGCCCGCTGATTTTTCGGGAATGCGATGACTTCTCTCAGGCTTTTTGCTCCGGCGAGCAGCATGGCTACCCGGTCCAGACCAAGGGCGATGCCGCCGTGCGGAGGAGCGCCGTACCGGAACGCATCCAGCAGAAAACCGAATTTTTGCTGTGCTTCTTCCGGGCCGATGCCGAGTGCCTTGAACATCCGCGACTGCACTTCCGAATTGTGGATACGAATCGATCCGCCTCCGATTTCGCTTCCGTTCATGACGAGATCGTATGCACGCGCCCGCACTTTTGAAGGGTCCGACTCGAGCTTGTCCATATCGTCCTGGTGAGGCGAGGTAAACGGATGGTGCATGGCATAATACCGTCCGTCCTCCTCATCGTATTCGAGCAGCGGGAAATCGGTCACCCAAAGAAGGCGATACCGGGATGTGTCGATCATATCATACTCCTCTGCTATCATCAGACGAAGGTCGCCAAGCTGTTTGTACACCGTCTTCGTGGGTCCGGCAAGAATAAGAATGAGATCACCCTTGTCCGCGCCGCTGTGGCTGACCATATCTGCGGTCATCTCATCGGATACAAATTTACTGACGCTGGAATAAACCTCTTCTTCATTATTTTTGATGTAGATGAGTCCGCCTGCCCCGATTTCGTCACGGGTGCGTTTGGTGAGCCGGTCCAGAACGCCCCGTCCGAGATCCCCTTTGCCCGGCACAACAAAACCGATGACAGCGCCGCCCTCGGCGACGGTTTTGGAAAAGACGCGGAACTCAGAAAAGCGGACGATTTCCGAAAAATCGACAAATTTCATGTCGAAGCGTGTATCCGGCTTGTCGGTTCCGTAGGTTTTCATTGCCTCTTCGTAGGTCATTCTGGGAAACGGTGCTTCTACGTCGGCACCCATGACTCCGCTCAGAATGCTTTGCATGAGCCCCTCGCCCATGCTGTAGATTCCCTCTTCATCCACAAACGACATTTCCACGTCGATCTGGGTGAACTCCGGCTGCCGGTCGGCTCTGAGGTCTTCATCGCGGAAACACTTGACAATCTGGAAGTAGCGATCCATTCCCGAAACCATCAGAATCTGCTTGTATGTCTGGGGACTCTGGGGAAGGGCATAGAATTTACCGGGGTTGACGCGGCTGGGCACCAGATAGTCACGCGCGCCTTCCGGAGTGCTTCTCATCAGAAACGGTGTCTCAACCTCGGCAAAATCATGTTTGTGGAAATAGTCTCTGGTCTGCCGGTAAATGGCCGAACGAAGAAGCATATTTCTCTGCATTACCGGCCGGCGAAGATCCAGATAGCGGTGCTTCAGGCGCAGATCTTCATTGGTTTTTACGTCGTCAACAATTTCAAATGGCGGTGTGTCTGCTTTGGAGTAGATCTGAAGACTGGTAACCCGGAGTTCTATCTGCCCGGTCGACATATTCGGGTTGACGTTTTCCGGATCCCTTTCTTTCACTTTGCCTTCAACCCCGATCACATACTCTGAGCGCAGCTGGTCGGCAAGCTGATGAGCCTGTTTGTCATCCTGGGGTGAAAAAACCACCTGGGTTTTTCCGTACCGGTCGCGCAAGTCGATGAAAATTACACCTCCAAGATCGCGGCGGGTGTCAACCCATCCGTTCAGAATTGCCGTTTCCCCTGTATTGTCGCGGTTCAGTTCTCCGCATGTATGTGTTCTGATCAATGTCATGTCGTTAAGTTACTGAAAATATTCCGGCGGAATCCGGTCAGCCGGAAGCCGCTCATTTCGGTCTTTTCGTTCAAAGGAGGTAAAAGGTAAGAATATTGAAAATCAATCGCTTCATTGAGTTGCTGTTTCCGGTATTAAGCTTTCTTGATAAACAGGCAGCCGGGAATAAAACTATCATGTTTTTTTTGCCATCTAACATTTTTTCATAATTTGCAATACATTACATTCAGGTAATTCTGATAATATTATGAGGAAGTACAAGGGGTGATTAGCGAGGTTGTGTTCTGCAATGAAAAATCATGATTCATCACATAAACGACTGGACAAGAAGCAAATAAAAGTTACTGAACCTGCCGGTCTTCTTTTTAAAAGCAACACCCGCAACCAGCCCGTACTTCAGAACCTGCCGGCACCTGAACTGCCTGCTGAAAAGATGAAGAATTACCATCCGGCAACCAAAACGAAAGATCAGGGCCAGGGTCTGTCATCAAAAATTGAAACTATTGAAGAAGAGCGCCGGAAAATTTCAAGGGAGTTGCATGACGGGGTCGGACAAATGCTGACAGCCGCTTTTCTGAATCTTGAAGTGCTTGAGTCTGCCATTGAAAACGGGGATGATAATGCCCTTTCAGTACTGCACAAGATCAGAAAACTTCTGGATACCACCATTCAGGAGACCCGGAATATTTCCCACAGCCTGCGTCCATCCATTCTCGACGATTTCGGACTTATTCCCGGGTTACGCATGCTGGCCGAAGAGTTCTCTGATGCCACCGGTATTAGCACCATCTTCCAGCATTTCAATTTTGATGCCCGGCTGGATCCCAAACTGGAAACCACGTTGTATCGAATTTGTCAGGAAGCACTGAACAACATAGCCAGACATTCCGGAGCAACCGAGGCAACCATTGAAATTTTCAAACGAAGCGGCAATATTCTCGTCAGCATTAACGACAATGGAAAAGGTATTCCGAAAAACTACCATAAAAGCCAGAATTTCCGGGCAGGCACCGGACTGAATAACATCAAGGAGCGTATTGAACTGCACAACGGAAAACTAAGTATTAACACCATGAACAAATCCGGTACAGAATTACTGATTGAATTTCCGGCCGGGGATTGATCATGCAAGACCCTGTACATCATATGAGAGCACTATTTTCAGACAATATTACATCATGAACTCTATTGCGGAAAAAATCAGGGTTCTGGTTGCCGATGACCACGACATCGTACGCTACGGAATTTGCAGTGTTATTGGTGCATCCGACGACATCGAAGTTGTCAGTGAGGCGGCAAGCGGCAAAGAGGCTATTGATCAATACAAAAAGGTGCAGCCGGATGTCTGCATGCTGGATATTTCCATGCCGGAACTTAACGGCATAGAGACAACCCGTTCCCTGCTTGAACTGGACAAGGACGCGCGTATACTGATACTGACCATGCATATTAATGAGGAGTATCTGAACCAGGTTCTCAACGCCGGGGCCAGCGGTTACATCCTCAAAAACAGTGACCGGGATGAGCTGCTCAGAAGCATCCGGTCGGTCTACAATGGTGATCAGGCCTTCAGCCGGTCAATATCACGGCTCATGACCGATCGATACGTAAAAAATGTCCGGAATCCGGATACCACCCCGCAGGATAAAGTCCATCAGCTTACCCGACGAGAACTTGAAGTGATCAGGCTGATTGCCGAAGGGTATACCAGCCATGAAATATCTGAAATGCTCTACATAAGTCCCAGGACGGTCGACACGCACCGGTCGAATGTCATGAACAAGCTTGAAATCAAGAACACGGCCGGACTGGTTCGCTTCGCTCTTGAAAATGACATCATTGAGGGCTGACCGGCTCCGGCTTTTCAGTCAGCCCGGGATATTGTCCCCACCTTTGTTCCTTAGCCTGTAACTCCGCTGAACTGGAGAACGCAAAATATACGTAATTATACGTATTACATATACCGGATTTTCCTGATTGCGCAGTGTCTTGATCTGCAATAATTTGTAAGCGCAAATGGGGTAATAGCCGTCTGTAGATGATAAACTAGCGCTTTGTCTTTGGTAGGACAGAGCGCTTTTTTTTTATCCCGGATGCGGGATGTTATCAGCACTTGCAATTTGCGGCGGTTCAGCGACGTCAGGAGGCATTTGTGAGATTCCGGCACGTGATCGGGCGAAAGTAAAGACGTACGTGTCCGGCACTCTGAGAGCCTTTCTTGAGGGAAGCCGGGAAACAAGAGGAAAGAAGAGGAAAGAAGGGAGTAGCGTGGGGCGGAATTGAACCGCCGACCTCCGGGTTATGAATCCGACGCTCTAACCATCTGAGCTACCACGCCATATATACCTGAAATTTACAAGACTCCAAATATAATAAATTTTCTCCGCAGACAAAACGCACCGGCCGGATTTTGTCGTATATTTACAGGGTAAAAAAGAAAAAAAAGATCATTTAACGCTTAACAGCCGTTTTTGCCCGTTTGCAATATCAAAGAACAATGAGGAACTGCCGCGACCGGCCTTCCGGCTTGTGCAAACAAGCGCATGTGTACACACTCTCACGGCATCGCCCAGGCCCTGCATTACATGTGACGACATAAATCCATACATTTAAACCCATGCAACTGGAGCAGGAAACCATTATTTTCTGAAACGCATAAAAGCAGCAACAACAGCAGCAACAGTACAAATCCGTATCATTCAAAACAGTTATTATATCCGGACGCAGCACTATGGCAAAAAAAATCACGGCAAGAAGCAAGGACTATTCACAGTGGTATCTCGATGTGGTGCGCGAAGCTCAGCTGGCTTCCCACTCTCCCGTTCGCGGATGCATGGTTATCAAGCCCAACGGCTATGAACTGTGGGAAAACATGCAGCGCGGACTCGACGGGATGTTCAAAGAGACCGGCCACCGCAATGCTTACTTCCCGTTATTCATACCCAAGTCGTTTCTTTCAAAGGAAGCGCAGCATGTGGAGGGATTTGCCAAAGAATGCGCCGTTATCACCCACAGCCGCCTGGTCAATACGGATGATGGCGTCGGCGTAGACCCCGCATCCAAACTGGAAGAAGAGCTGATCGTGCGTCCCACATCGGAAACCATCATCTGGGATACCTACCGGGACTGGATCCAGTCCTACCGCGACCTGCCCGTGCTGATCAATCAGTGGGCCAATGTCGTCCGGTGGGAAATGCGCACAAGGCTGTTTCTGAGAACTATGGAATTTCTGTGGCAGGAAGGACATACCGCTCATGCTACCGAGGAAGATGCCCTCGAAGAAGCACACCGGATGCTCGAAGTCTACCGTACTTTTGCCGAAGACTACATGGCCATGCCGGTAGAAACCGGCGTCAAGACCGCTTCGGAGCGGTTCGCTGGTGCTGTCGAAACATTTTGCATCGAAGCGATGATGCAGGACGGCAAGGCGCTTCAGGCAGGAACATCCCACTTCCTGGGCCAGAACTTCGCAAAAGCGTTTGATGTCCGCTTCCAGGATCAGGACGGAAAAGAAAAATACGTATGGGCAACCAGCTGGGGGGTCTCTACCCGGCTGATCGGCGGCCTGATCATGACCCATTCCGATGACAACGGACTGGTACTGCCCCCGCGGCTTGCTCCGGTTCAGGTAGTCATTGTCCCGATCTGGCGCAACGATGATGAAAAATCCCGTGTCATGGAGTACGGAAACAGCCTGCTTGCCCCGCTGCGTGATGCCGGCATACGGGTCCGGTTCGACGACCGCGAGCAGTACAAGCCGGGGTGGAAATTTGCCCAGCACGAAGTGGAAGGCACACCCCTGAGACTGGCCGTCGGTCCGCGGGATGTCGAAAACGACAAGGTTGAAATTGCCCGGCGTGACACCATGGAAAAAGAGCTTACCGACAGGCAAAACATTGATAAAAAAGTCCGCGAACTTCTTGACACCATTCAGTCAGACCTGCTGAGTGCCGCCAGGACACGCACCCGGGAACAGACCCGCACCGCAGAAACATACGACGAATTCAAGCAGATTCTGGACAGCGAGGGCGGTTTTATATATGCCCACTGGGACGGCACCGCCGAAACCGAAGAACAGATCAAGAACGACACAAAGGCAACTATCCGGTGCCTGCCGCTCAAACCCGAAAAAAATCCGGGGAAATGCATGGTGACCGGCAAGGATTCACCGTATCCCGTGCTATTTGCCCGGTCTTACTGATCACACACGTTACACTTCGATGCAGAATTCCGGCATAAATCATTACGACTTGCTCCTGGCAACGGCCGCGCAAAGCCGGGAAATTGACCGTCTGACCATCGAGGAGCTCGGACTGCCCGGTGAGACCCTGATGGAAATTGCAGGCAGCAGAGCTGCCGATCTGCTGAAGGAGAAACTGATCCCCGGCGATTCCGTACTGTTTGTCTGCGGCAAAGGCAATAATGCCGGTGATGCATTTGTAATTGCACGGCTGCTCACTGACTACGGAATTCACGCGGCGATATATCCGGTGATGGGAACGGACGGATTCTCCGATGACGCACAAAAAAACTACGACCGTCTTCTGAAACTGGCCGGAATCAGCGGGAAAAAGATTGCGGTTTGGCAGGACTGGCAGGATCCTTCCGGCTTCGACCTGATCGTTGACGGCATTTTCGGTACGGGGATTGACAAAGAGGTGCGGCAACCGGTTTCAGATATTATCGGCAAGATGAACCGGTCCGGTATCCCCGTATGTGCTCTTGACATCCCTTCCGGGATTCACTGCGACACCGGCCGCACACTTGGTACAGCCGTGCGGGCAGAAACCACCATTCAGTTCGGACTAAACAAGCTCGGATGCTATTTGGGGGATGGTCCCGACTGCGCAGGAACCAGGGTTCTTGCCTCCCTGCCCTTTCCGAACCGCTACAAACATTCTGTTTCGGTCAGGCTGGCAGAGATGAACCGGGAGGCAACCGAAGCCCTTCTTCACACCCCGCCCTCCCGCAGAAGCCACAAATATAATAACGGTGTGGTGCATGTCATCGGCGGGTCGCCCGGACTCACAGGGGCTCCGGCATACACGGCGCGGGCCGCCTGGACTCTGGGACTGGGCGCGGTATCCCTGATTCATCCGGCCGGATGGCAAACCGCCGCCACTCTAGAAACTCCGTCCATTATCCGGTATCCCGCCGGTGGTGATACGGATCATCACTTCACTCCGGATCACATCGAACAGGTACTGAACACTCTGAGAGAAAAACCGGGTGTAGCCGTCATAGGGCCGGGTATAGGCCGGAATGAGGGAACAATGGCGTTCTGCCGGGAAATTATCCGGCGCAGCGAGGGCCCGCTGGTCATCGATGCGGATGCCTTGAGATGTCTTGCTGGTGCGGGTGCCCTGCTGAAAGAACGGAGCGAAAAAGGACCGGTTGTTCTGACTCCACATCCGGGAGAGCTGAAAGCACTGACCGATACCGGCTCCGGCGATGATTCTGACAGGCTCCGGGCGGCTATTTCATATTCAGAGTCAACCGGCGCCACTGTGCTTGCGAAGGGCAATCCGGTGATTGTCCATTCTGCTGAGGAGAAGAAAACCATTTTGACACCTTATGATTCCACCATTTTTGCCCGTGCGGGATTCGGTGACATACTTGCAGGAAACCTCGCTGCGTTTCTGAGCAGAACAGGTCAGCCATCAAGAGGGAGCGAGGCTGCACTTGTATACGGATATCACAAATGGAACGAGATTGTCTCGAGGGGCAAACCGTTTCCGGAACCATCAGATTTTACATGACAGACTTACTTCAGCGCTACCGGATTTTACGAATTGTCATCCCGCCTGTCTTTATTCTCTGGACACTGACCATGCTGGCGCTGACACTGATGCCGTCGGACGCTATACCCGATGCACGTCTATTTTCCTATGACAAAGCCGGTCATTTCGGCATGTTTGGCGGCTGGACTTTTTTCCTTGGTCTATATATGATTGTTTACAAGGAAAAATTGAACATCAATCTTTTTCTGTTAATGGTAGCCGGCATTGCATTCGGTGCACTGATTGAGGGAATGCAATATCTGCTTCCGGGAGGGCGAACGGCCAGCTGGGGTGATATTGCTGCAAATTCGCTGGGATGTTTTACTGCTTATTTGCTTCTGCATCCCGTTCGGAATTACCTGAGAAGGAAAAAGTAAACAAACACCTTGATTAGTTAACCGGAAATAAGAAGGGAGTATGTTACGTTAAGCGAAAGTGTGGTTTGCATTAAACTGGCATTTTCCTTTTATTTGAACTTGCTTAAAATCGGAATGAGATTTTCATAAACCATGTCTGCCTTAGAAAGAAAAAAACCGCGCGTTGATCTTCGCAGAAGCTACATTATAAATATGCAGGTCGGCCTGATACTCACGCTCATTGTGTTCATTGTGATGTTCAAGGCCAATCTGGATTTTCGTTCTGACCTGTCTTTTACCGAGGAAGAGCAGGAGATCATCGAAATGGAGGAAATAATCCAGACGGAACAGGAAACGACTCCTCCGCCTCCGCCACGGCCGCCTTCACCAGAGCCGGTGCCTGATGATGAGATAATGGAAGACCAGTACTTTGACCTGGATACCGAAATGGATCTGGATGCGCCGATGGACATGCCTCCCCCGCCTCCGCCCGATGATGATGAAGAAGATGAAGAGCCGGAAGTATTTCAGGTTGTTGAAGACATGCCGGAACCTGCAGGAGGAATGCAGGCCATATACGATGCTCTCCAATACCCCGACGCGGCTCGCCGGGCCGGAATCGAAGGACGGGTTGTCATCCAGTTCATCGTCGATGAAGAGGGCCGGGTTACCGATCCACAAGTCGTAAGAGGTATCGGCGGCGGTGCTGATGAAGCGGCTATTGAAGCCATTCAGGCTGTTGAATGGACTCCCGGAAGGCAGCGCGGACGCCCGGTCAGGGTACAGTTTCAGTTGCCTGTCATGTTCCGTCTGCAAAACTAGTCAGAAAAATAAGCAGCAAATATTTGTCTGAATCAGTTCGGCACATGCTCAGAGAGCGGCGCGTGCTCAGGTTTTGCCGTTTCAGCCGTTTCAGACTGCTCCGTTGATTTCTGCAAGTGCAAACCGCGAAAGCACCTCTTTCAGATTATCAAAATAGAGCAGCTGAAACGCTTCGTCGAGTTCCTTCCACTCCAGCAGCTCAATCTGCTCCCCCTCTTCCGGCTGCAATTCGGGTCTGCCGGACTGCATGGCATACCACCATGTCGTTTTGGTTATATTGACCCCGTTCTCCCGGTAGCTGTGCACTGTCGGGCCCAGAGCATACGTTATCTTCAAGTCGCTGCACCCGGTCTCCTCTTCAACCTCCCTGAGGGCGGCTTCTTCTACAGACTCACCGCTGTCCACTTTGCCCTTCGGCAGGTCCCACACACCCCGCCGAACCATGGCAAGTATTTCCACAGAGCTGCCATTACGCCGGTAGACAACACCTCCGCCGGCCGTTATTTCCCCGGTGACTCCTTCGTGCGGCATCTGATCCGACATCTGATCCCTCACCCGTTTATCCCTCCTGTTTTGAAGCATCTACATACTTCAGCCTGAGTTTCTTAAGTGTGTCGGAGAGATAAGCCGTCATTTCATCCGTCAGATTACCGGACGTGTACTTTTCCAGCATGGTCAGTGTATCCACGGCATATTTGACAGCTTTGATATCCTTTTCCTTTTTTCCCGTAGTGGGATTTTCCATTTCGCCCAGGCCCATCATGGCGATTTGCTCGTGCTGCTGGACCAGCATCATGAACAGGACCTGATCCTGCTGTTCCGGAGTTACTTGTTGTTCTTTGTTTTCAGCAGACTTGTCAGACATACTATTACCTCGTTGTTACGTTCAAAAAATTATTAAAAATAAAAGCGCTATCACCCGGTCAGGCCGGGTTCACATTGACAATCAAATTCGTATTTTTAACGCCAGCAACCATAAGCTTCATGCCGATTTCAATACCTCACCATTAAAACTGATATGATTCACATACACCCGTTTAAAGCCTGGCGCCCCAAACCCGAACTGGTCGAGCAGGCAGCCTGTGTTCCCTATGACGTCATCGATACCGAAGAAGCCCGTCAGCTTGCCGAAGGTCGTCCGGACAGCTTTCTGCACGTCATACGTCCCGAAATCGATCTCCCTGAAGAGACTGATCTGTATGACGATCAGGTGTATCAGACCGGAGCCGCAAATTTGAAAAAAATGCAGGACAGCGGCGTGCTGGTTCAGGAAGATACGCCACAGCTGTACCTCTATCAACAACAAATGGGCACTCATACCCAGACCGGACTGTACAGCTGCGTTTCTGTCAGAGATTATGACGAAGAACGCATCCTGAAGCACGAACTGACCCGCCCCGACAAAGAGGACGACCGTACCCGCCATATTCTCACCCAGCGCGCGCACGCTGAACCTGTCATGCTCACTTACGAACCTGATGATGACATTACCAGACTGACCAACAAGGTACTTTCGACTACCGATCCGGTCTACTCTTTTACCGCCGTTGACGGGGTCATTCACCGGGTCTGGCAGGTCCGTGATCCACGGGCATTCGTGGATGCATTCCGGAATGTGGAAAAACTGTATGTGGCCGACGGACACCATCGCTGCAAAAGCGCCTCCCGTGTTGCCGAAAAACTCCGGGACGGAGACTACGGTGATGAAGAATTCGAGTTTTTTCCGGCAGTGATCATTCCGATGGATGAAATGCGGATTCTCTCCTACAACCGCATCATACATAACATACCGCAGGATTTCCTTGAAAAACTGGGAGCGTCATTTGAGCTGACCGCGGATGTGCATCCTGCTCCGCAAGAGCCCGGAAACATCAGCCTGTACACCGGCGGACGCTGGTACGGCTTGCAGCTGCCCGGAGCTTCTGATGACGATGCTGTAGCAAAACTCGATGTTTCGAGGCTTCACAAACACATCCTGCTGCCCCTGCTTGGCATAGAAAATCAGCGCACCGACCCCAACATTTCATTTGTGGGCGGCATCCGCGGGACAGAGGAGCTGGAACGGCTTGTGGATGAAGGGAAAGCCGGCCTCGCCATCAGTATGTATCCGACCAGCATAGAAGAGTTGACGGCGGTTGCTGACAACGGGCAGCTTATGCCTCCAAAATCAACATGGTTCGAACCAAAATTGCGTTCCGGACTTCTTGTGCATACCTTTTAGGTAACGGAAAGCAGGCGGCAGCCTGCTCCGGATCGCATTCCACCATTTACTTCGACTCTAAACCATTACGATCATGAAACAGAAGAGAGCCCATAATTTCAGTGCCGGTCCGGCCGCACTTCCGCTTGAAGTATTGCAAAAAGCTCAGGAAGAACTTGTTGACTACCAGGGTGCCGGAGCTTCCATTATTGAAATGAGCCATCGCGGGCCGGAATACACCGAGGTGGACCGCCAGGCCCGGGAACGTTTATCCAGGCTTCTCGGACTGGGTGATGACTATGAGATCCTGTTTTATCAGGGCGGCGCCAGTCTGCAGTTTCTGATGGTGCCCTATAACTTCAATACCGGCAAGACTGCTGATTACATCAATACGGGTACCTGGTCAAAAAAGGCGATCAAGGAAGCCAAAGTATTTGGCGATGTTCACATAGCGTTTTCATCCGAGGACAGCAATTTCAACAGGGTTCCGGGGGATGAGGAACTGAACTTTTCCGGCAAAGGAGAATATGTCCATTTCACATCGAACAATACCATTTTCGGGACGCAGTTTCGCAACGAACCGGCCTCCGACGGGTTGCCGCTGGCTTGTGACGCCTCGTCAGACTTTCTCTCCCGTCCGGTCGATATAAATCGTTATGGCGTGCTTTATGCCGGCGCGCAGAAAAATGCGGGACCGGCGGGACTGACTATTGTCATCCTGCGCAAAGATATGCTGGAAAAAGCCCGGAGCGAGAATGTCTCCAGCATGCTCTCCTATCCGACACAGGTCGGAACGCTTTTCAACACTCCGCCGGTGTTCGGTGTCTACATCTTCAATTATGTACTGGAGTGGATTGAAAGCAAAGGAGGTCTCGAGGCAATGGACCGGCTGAATCAGCAAAAAGCGGGTATACTGTATGATGAAATCGACCGGGATGATTTTTATGCGGGTACGGCTGACAAAGCCTCGCGGTCACTGATGAACGTTACCTTCCGGCTCAAAGATGAGGCACTGGAAAAAACATTTATTGAAGAATCCAAAAAAGCCGGAATGAGCGGATTGAAAGGTCACCGAAGTGTCGGTGGCATGCGCGCCAGTATTTATAATGCGTGTCCTCAGGCCAGCGTTGAGGCCCTGGTCGAGTTCATGCAGGAGTTCCGCAGAACACACGGCTGATAATACTGCTGCCGTCAGGTGAGCTCAAAGATGACGAAGCTGCGGTTCTCCGCAGGATACTCAGCGTCCAATGATGCAGCCCTTCATTGAACACTCAGCTGACAATACTGCAGTCCTCCGCTGAACGCTCAGCTGACAAAACTACAGCCCGAAGTTTTCCAGAAATCGCGAAAATGCGCCGGGTACAAAAAGCAGTGTGTAGACAACGCCGTAGAGTGCTCCGGCAATGTGGGCGACATGATTGACATTGTCGCGGCGTTGCCGGGCTTCATAATAGCTGTAGGCCAGGAAAAGTCCGCCAAATACGATGGCCGGTATTCCGACAGGAATAAATATGAAGTAGATATTGTTGAGCGGAAACATGACGATATAGCCAAAAAGAACGGCCTCTACGGCTCCTGAGGCTCCGAGGCTGGCATATCGCGGATTGTTTCGCTCCTGGATGAGGGTAGGAAGGCTGGATGCCACAAGTGCCGTAAAATAGAGGATCAGAAACGACGACATTCCGATCTCCTGCTCCAGTACCGGTCCGAAGAAGAAGAACACAAACATGTTCAGAAGCAGGTGCGTGCCGTCGGCGTGCAGAAATCCGGAGGTTATGAGCTGATGCCACTTCCCTTCCCGCCAGGCTTCGTAGGGCTTGAGCATGCCCTGGTATTGCCACTGTGGCACAACAAACCAGGCGACCATGGTCACAATAACGGTACATACAAGAAGGGCAAGTGCAATCATAGGGAAGTTTATTTCGTTTTATTTCGTTGAAGAGATTTCAAAACAGCCGTAAGATACATTGCCTTATAGACAAATTTCTGTGTATTTTTGTCATTCAAGCCGAAGTAGCTCAGTTGGTAGAGCGACGCTCTCGTAAAGCGTAGGTCGTCGGTTCGAGTCCGATCTTCGGCTCTCATACAGAGCCATATAGTGCTGTCTATCAGTGCTATATGGCTTTATTTGTTGGTGTGGCCAAGGTGTAACATTTTTTTAACACACTATACCTGGTTATACAACAATCCCTGACACCCATGCTGCTTTAGTCCCAACCCCGTTTACCAACTTTGAAATTTTGATGTTTTTGGCTACGTTAATACAACAAATCACCTCATACCAGTATATTATGAACATTGCTAACCTTAAAACATCAAAGCTGGAACAGGCCTGTAAAGAATTCCAGGTCAAGAAACTATATGTTTTCGGGTCAGCAGTCAGAGGTGCAATGTCTGATAAAAGCGATCTTGATTTTTTAGTTGAATTTGATCGCAAGGGGTATCAGGGTGCATTTGAGCAGTATATGGGGTTCAAGCAACGACTTGAAGAAATTTACCAGAGACCTGTTGACCTGGTTACTATTAAAAAATTCAGGAACCCAATTTTCCAGAAAGAGGTAGATTCATCCAAAACTCTGATTTATGCCGCGTGATGCTCAAAAATTTATAAAATCACCATATAATTGCAGGGCCGTTACATTGCTGCAAGATTATAGCCACTGGCCTCTCATGTGAGTTTAATCACGACAAACTCAACAGGTGGTTGGTAATACCCGGATGAACAGACTTTAGGCATCGCTTTTTTTGCTGAAACCTGGATATAAATGGATCGAGTATGTGAGTTTTGAGCATGAAACAGAGAGCCGGAAATCTGAGTATTACCGGGTGCTTAGAAGTTCTCAGGTGAATCGACCGGGTTACAAATCAGGTCAAACAAGAGAAAAACCCGGCTATCCGGCACCGCAGAGATCCTGGCCTGTGGCATGCCGGTTGTGGTGGAGGGGTTATCAGTCTGCATAGGCCATCAACTTGTACATCATGTGGTGGATACGGTCGCGCATCAGGTCGCTTACCAGTACCAATTCCCGCCACAGGGGATCCTCGCAGCCGACTATCTGTTGCGCATAATTCGGCCAGGCAGCACTTCGTAGCGACTCATTACCGTCAGCCGGACTGCAGTCCGGATCCGAATGTTCCTCACCATACTCAAGCCACTGGGTCAGCATGTCGTCAAGCATGTGGGCGAAAACCGCCATTTTCTGCACCGAACTGTGGAATTCCGGGGTGTCGGCATCGTAGCGCCAGGCCCACTCGCGGAACTCGTCCAGCGAGGCTGTATTAATCGAACGCTCATCCGGGTCCGGGATGCCCTCGCCGAAATCCAGGATGTCTCCGCGCAGATAGTCTTCAGGGTCGGCGTCACGGCTGTGCACATGGTGATCATACAGAAGGGATCTGGCCATGGCATGATGGACGCGGTCGTGCATGATTTCAGTGATTCTAACGAGCTCATACCATGGCGAATCATCCCCTGCATCCTCCAGAGTCTGCCGGTAGTCACTCCATTGTCCACCCGAAATCCGATTTGAAAAATCCGGAGTCTCTCCGCGCTCAAGATGCTCGTTCTCCCCGTGGCGGACCATTTGCGTCATGAGTTCGTGCATGAAATTGTGGAAGCTGCCAAAGGTCCTCATAGACAGGGCCCAGCGGTCCTTTTCGGTGATGTGGGTTGATACATAATCGCGGAAATTTCCACCGGATATGGAATCCATGATGTAATCCGATCTGTGATCAAGGCGGCCTTGCCGGTCAAGGTGTTCTTTCCGGTCCTGATGATCGAAACCGGCAGGCAGCGCGCCTATCAGGAACATCAGCATGGTCAGAATAGTGTAATGAACGATGCGGGGTAACGGCATGGTAATCTTCATTTTTTTTCGCTGTTATAATTACTGCAACAAACCCTGCCGCCCAATCATGATGGACCGGTTAATACACACTTCGCACCGAATTGAATTAAAAGGTGAAAGCATGAGAAAAAAACTGTAATATTGTCATAGCCTTGAGCTAATCACTGCCATGCCCATGGGGGGTCACTTTGCTCCGGAACAGGGGGTCAGCTTGTCCGGAATAACCTATCCATTCATCCTCGTCTTTTTGTTCTATAATATAAGTCATATTTGATCCACAGAACTCAAGATACAACATGCTATTCGTCCTATTGTGAAGGATAAACTCGATTTTCTCTTCAATAGAGAGTTCTTGATTTTGACTTTTGATTTCAATTGATATGCCTTCTTGTTCAGGGGAAACGGTGTTTGAACAGAAGCTCAATAAGAACAAAAACAAGACCAAGAGTGGGCGAGTTGACAAGTTTGTTTTCATAGTATCCGCCTGTTTTAATATGAAGTTATCACAATAAAGTGCAAAGGGAATTAGTCATTTGGCTTATAGGTGTTTTCTTTATTAAAAGGTGCTGATTTATAACGCTCAACGCACAGCCGGCGCGGACAGCCGGCTATAATGAGGCGGAAACCTCCCAAAAACCAGATTGATGCGCATGCTTTATTGCAATCTTTGAATTAATCGAATAGCGGGAGGCCGAAGCTCCCGTTTTTCAGGGATATTGACAATTCAGAGTCTTCATTACTGTCTCCCATAAAAGCTGTGAATTCGAAATTACCGGTGACAGTGGCATTGTCCGGATCGATGTTTTCAATTGTAACATATCCGGATGAATCAGAAACTGTTACAAAGGAAGGAGAAAGTGTGTCAAAACCCCTTGGAGTCACAGATGCTTGTTCTTTTCCTAAAATATACGTGCCAGGACCGTGAAATCCTGGAATGTCAATAGCAATGTTGTTCCAGCCCATTCGGGAGATAATCCGAAAATCATTTTCGGAAAATTTGCTGATGTAAGCTGATGGCACAGTCTCAGAGATTCTCAGGTTTTCGTGCACATCGCCATTGATTGAGACCGTAAACTCAGACCCTGCCGGATCGGAAAGCTTGTTTCCAAGTGCAGTTCGATTATAAGTACCCTTGTAATAGCGGCCATCAAGGATTAGCTGCGTCTCGGTAAGTTTATATGCGACAGTATCTATTTCCAGAACAAGATCACTCACAGCATCAGGATGATCCGTTTTATGGATGCCCATCGACGAGGCAAGATTACTGTGGACTATATACTCAACTATGATTTTGTCCGAAGTGATTTCATGTATTTGCAGTTCATGAGAAGGGGTATACCGGGAGTCAATCAATGCGGCCTGTCCGGAGTTACCATTAATCCCAACAGGATGGACGGACCCGGCTGACAGCCCTTCGGTTTGACTTTCATCAGAAATGTACCAGCCGGTGATCCGCAGTTCAGGCGACGGACCTTCATGCCCGGTAGATTCAATATTGTACCAGGCACCAAATATATCAGAATCAGGTTCATCTGAGCTGTTGATGAAATCGCAAGCAGCTGCAGTTACCAAAATTGCCATAATGAGAATAGTTTTAGAACTCATGGTGTTCAGCCTGTAGTTTGTAGTACGTTACTGCAAGATAATGGTAAGGCGGTCTGGCTATGCCCTCTTTTATCGATGATCGCAATCAATGACTGGTATTTGTCGGCCGGCCCCATGATGCGCCCAGTATCCCTGCGTAGCCGGCTATCATTTTGCCCGACGCAGCATGTGCAAAAAACGTATTTACAAAATATTACTCCGCCCCCATCAACGTCAAATTAATTTTTACTTTTTTAAAAGTGCTGCTTTGAAATCATCAGGTTCAAGGACAGGAAGTTCTTCAAGTACTTGATCTTGTGTACGTCCTGCGGTAAGAATCATCTAAATCTACTTCTGCCTTTTCAGTAAGTATTAGCGATACAGGCACAGTAGCTTATAAATATTTTGGACGGATTTTCTCCCAGCTTGATCCCGTTTTTTTGTCCTTTTCAAGCGTTTTAAGCCGTTCTTCAATAATTGCTTTATGATGATCCGGAACTTCCACATCCGATGGGTCTGATGCAATTGAGTCCCACAAAGCTTCAACCAAAATCAGTTTTTCGCTTTTTTTGAGCTGAGAAAGCTCGCCTATTAATGCCCTATCCACCGTCATGACGTTTATTAGTTGTTTTTGTCCAAGTTGATTGAAAACGTCGTGTAAAGCAATTGATTGAGCCGAAAAATTATGGAAAGCATGAGGAAACGTAACAGCCTGGCAAAGCGGCACGGCTAAGTATTTGAAGTAAAAAAACAAAGCCCAGACGCGACAGCTTGATTTGCTGTGTTAGCCGCATGAATGATTTAAATGTTCAGCAGCGAGATTTCCTTAACTGAGTTGAAATCCTTCGTATTTAACGCTTCCTGAGAATATCAAGATGAAGTAATTGTTCATCTCTAATTATGTGGATGATGTAGATCCGGTTATTTTCTTCTCTGTAAAAAATCTGGCAAGGCGAAACCAATAACCTGCGATAAGTGGACTCTTCCAGATCTTCTACAGGTTTTCCTGATTTTGGATATTCACGTAGTTGAACGACACGTTTGAAAACACTGCGAACAAGATTCCTGGCAACTTTCGGATTGTCCAGTGAGATGTAATCAGCAATATCATCGAGTTCTTGAAGTGCCGGTTCCGTCCAGATTATTTGAGCCATCGACTCATTTTCTTTTGGGCCTCTTCATGTGTCACTACGCGATCTTCAAGGATAGCTTTTTCGCCTCTCGCAAGACCTTCCAGGAGTTTCATCCTGCGAAGTAAGTTTTCAAATGATTCCACATCAATAAGATAAGCAGAAGGCTTGCCATGCTCTGTGATCAAAACAGGCTCCTTCTCCCGTTTGAGTTCGTCCAGAAGCTTTGTGGCTTGACGTTTCAGTGTGGTGACAAGTTCTGTTTTCATAGTATCACTAAAGTATCATTTTAAGCGAATTATTACAAGCATGGACTTTAAATGCTCTAACGGCCCCGCGTTTAACCGGCGGGGAGATGGATGTTGTGGACGGGCGAAGTCCGTCCACCCGTACGGTTAACGCCTTGTTAAACCTCTGAAGAGTCCTGTAATTCAAGCTTCAAGGTTTTGCCAAAGGCCCTTGCGTATTTTTCCAGCGTAGAGAGCCTGATATCCTCGGCAT
>Ga0207421_10001894_pt1 | contig 26512 bp, 39 predicted proteins | sample SodLakKL_010_SED_4_FD_187542 | JGI IMG/M metagenome (GOLD analysis project Ga0207421, IMG submission 187542) | Alkaline sediment microbial communities from Lake Tanatar, Kulunda Steppe, Russia - 8KL_010_SED (SPAdes) (version 2) | ecosystem: Environmental > Aquatic > Non-marine Saline and... | reverse complement strand
GCAGGCCGCAGCGGACCGCCCTGCAGGATGCAGGGCGCCGGGAGCTGACACGATGTCAGTTTGGACGGGAAGTCCGCGGAGGCCGTCGCGATGAGTCGCACCTATGGCCCGCGTAACGGTCTAGTCGCTGCGCCGACCCACCCCCGGCGAAAGAACAAAGAAAAAAACACCCCCACCTATATCCTCCCCCGTCAAGGGGGAGGATTGAGCTTAAATCCTCTGGCGGAGGAAATTAACAGCCCTGGGGAACAAAGAAAAAAAACACCCCCTCCTCAATCCTCCCCCGTCGAGGGGGAGGAAGCTAAAACACCTGGAGGAAGAGAAAGAATTTAGTTCTCTACAGGAAGAGGAGGAAGTTGAAGAAGAAGAAGAAGAAGAAGAAGAAGAGATCAAAGGTGGGACAAGGGACCTGTCCCCGCGTCCCGGGTTTTTGATTCATTTATGGCCTTCTTGATTTCATCCAGTTCAGGGGATATGATCCTTTTCTCTACAGAAGCCTGAACAAAATAAAAATTAACCTCCTTAACAGGCCAACCTGTAGACTGACTTAGAGCAAGAGCATAAAACAACCCCTGTAGGCGGTACTTTTCAAAACGCTCTTCTAACCTATCTCCACTCACATCATCTGTTTTATAGTCACATATTACCAAACCATCAGGTTCACTGAACAAAAGATCCACTAACCCCTCTAAAATCCAACCTTCATAACTAACCGCAAAAGGAACTTCCCGATAAGCATTACTACTGCGAGCCCTTTCCAGAAGAGGACTCTTTAAAGTTTCTTCCACCAGTTTTTTTAGCTTTTCTTGCTGAGCAAGATCCAGCCCCCAGTAAGAGGCGGCATCTTGCACATGATAAATAAGAAGCTGTTCATCATAATTGGTTAATGGTATTTTCTCCATTATACTATGAAATGCCGAACCAAAACCCGCCCCACGGGCAATAGTTGGCGATAAACCTTCCTTGATTTCTGATTCGCCTGGCACATCAGCCGATTCCATTATTTCCCAGGCGCTCAAAGTTGACACCGGCTGTGAAGAATTAGCCGCTACTCTTTGCAAGTTTTCCTGCCAGGATTTCCTTCTATGCCATAGATCTCGGGAGCTTTCGTCCCCCTCACTTTCTTCCCCTGACTCTAAGCTACCTTTAGGCTTATCTATCTCCTCCCCTGAATAGGGCTCGGCACCAACTTCCTCTATATCTATAATCCGACATATTTCCTGGGAAATACATCCCTTTTCCTTTAATCCATCCATATAATTCAAATAACTTCCCTTCCTACCTTCTCCCGGATAAGGCAGCACCAAATAATCCCTGGCCCTGGTAGTTGCCACATAAAAAAGGCGGCGTTTTTCTGCCTCCAGGCGCAGCTTTTCTTCTTCGTTCAATTCTGGAAAGCCAAAAGTGTTCATTGTCGGGGAGGTGCTCTTTACTTCAAAACGTCCCGCCAATCTGTCTGTTACAAAATCTTCTCCGGAAGAGCTTCCACCGGCCATCAAGTTAACCAGCACTACCAGGTTGAATTCAAGCCCCTTGGCCCGGTGAATTGTTGTTAACTGCACTGCCTCCATATCTTTTTCGGATAAAATTGATTCAGATTCTTCTCTTCCCTTTCCACCTTTTTCCTGGAGCCATTTAATCAATCCCTGCAGAGTAAAAACTTCCTTCCCCTCCAGAGATCTTGCTATTTCAATTATTTTTTCCAGATTGGATACTGCCTGCTCACCTCTCCAGGAGAGTAATAGATTACTGTACACCCCCACCTGGTGTAATATTTTTCCTAAAAGCTCCGTAACTGTATTAGTTTCTTTTTCCTTGTGCAAGTGGTTTAAAACTTCAAAAGCTTGCCTGACACTTTTTGCTTCTTCCCCAGAGAAAGATGCGTTTTCCAAATAATTCAAATTGCCATCTGCTTCTGTAAACTTCAGAAGGGCCTCATCATCTACGCCAAAGTAATTTTTCAATGCAGATACCACAGACACCCTGTCATAAGGATTATCAATGGCCGTTAATAAGCGGATAAAACTATCTACTTCCTGGCGCTGAAAGAAAAGCTTACCGCCTTCCAGGTGATAAGGAATGGAACTTTCCTGCAAAGCTCGCTGATATATTTCCAAATCAGTAGTCGTAGGAAAGAGGATCCCTACATCTCCCCATGAAAGCGGCCTTACCTCCCCGCTTTCTTTATCTTCCACCTGCCAATTACCTTTGGCTTCCTCCAGTAAAGAGACTATATAGCGGGCTTCCATAAATCTTTTGTCCTGGGCTTTATAATCAGCAACTTCCTCAGGAAAAGAAAGAACCGTTACTCTCTTCTCCTGCTCGTGACTCTTCTCTCGGTAAGGATCTAACCCTTCGTATTCAGGCTGATAACGCCTTTCGGGAATCGGTTCCATAAGATGGGCAAAGGAACTGTTTACCCAGTCAATAATAGAGGGAAGGGTGCGGAAGTTTTGCACAATCTGCAACAATTCTCCCTGCTTCTCTACGCATTCCTTGGCTTCCTCATAAACCTCTATATCAGCCCTCCGGAAACGGTAAATGGCCTGTTTGGGATCACCCACGATAAACAGTTTTCCGGGCTCAAGCTTTACCTCTCGCCATCGCGAAGTCAAAGGTTCCTTCTCTGCAAGAAAAAAAATGATTTCTGCCTGCAGCGGATCAGTATCTTGAAATTCATCCACTAGCAATTGACTGTAGCGATTCTGGAAATAGCTACGCACTTCCCAGTTATCCCGTAACAAATTGCGGCACTGTAATAATAAATCACCAAATTCCAAACTGCCAAGCTCATTTTTCTTAGTTTCAATAGCCTGTGAAAAACCACGCAGCCACTCAATAGCTTCCTGCAATATGTTACCTTCAATTATTTTTACCATTTGATTTTGTAACTCTTGAATGGATTTGCAGATATCTTTTTGCCTGGTACAGTTTTCCGGTGGGGACCAATTCTTCTTATTGCCTTTGTTTCCCTTAATTTCCGGCATGAAATATAAAATTGAATAACACAGATCTTCCTCTCCCAAACCTGAAGTAGAATCTATCCAGCGTTTAAATTTGTTAAATTGAAGATACCCCTGGTCATTTTCATCCTGACAATTAACCATCAAAGAAGAAAGTTCTTCATAATGCTCCTCTAGCTTTTTCATAAAATCTTCCGGGGAAAAATCCGGTGGGACAGAATAACTGCTTTCAGCAACAACATCTCGCTGTTGGTGAAGTTTCCACCCTAAATTTTGCAAGCTGCTCTGAGTAAAACCAAGCTTTATCAAACGACGCAAAGGCTCGCTCTGGGAAGACACCTCCCCCAAAAACCATTTTTCCCAAACTTCTTCCATTAAAGATTCGGTGCTTTCGGCATCCAAAATTTCAAACTGAGGATCCACTCCCGCCTCAATTGGCCTTTCCCTCAGTATCCTGGCTGCAAAAGAATGAATGGTCATTATGGGAGCATGCTCTACCTCCTCCAGGGCCCGGGCAATCAGTGAATCTACATCAGGGGGTATATCCTGCTGGCGCATGCTTTCCAGCTTATCGCGAAGCCGCACTTTGATCTCTGTAGCTGCTTTTTCGGTAAAGGTGATAGCCACAATCTGTTCCAGGGGAACTTTGCGAGTGGTAACAGTATTAAAAAGGCGTTCAATGAGCAAACGAGTTTTACCAGTTCCTGCCCCCGCTTCTACCCAGAAAGTAGTGGCAAAGTCATTTCTAACTTTCTCCCGGTTTTGCTCATCTATGAGTTGTTTCTGCTCCGCTTCGCCATTTTCAGCCATCTTATTCGCTCCTTGCTATAAAATCAAAGTCCTAAGAACCCAGCTTTACCGTGCCCTCTAACCAGGAGTTACCATCTCCGCTTTCTCTAAATATTTTTTATACCTCTGGTCCTCAGCTTTGTGGTTAACCACTCTCTGAATATCCGTACCGCAAACACCCAGGTAATCACAGTATTTGCATTTGCTTCTTTCATCAGGAGAAGGGAAAAAGTTGCCTTCTGTTATCCCATCTGCAATAACAGTTACCACTTCTTGTAATAATTCATATTTATCATGGAGCTCAGCACCACTAAACTTCACCCGTTTATACTCACTCTGGCGGGTTACATAATAATACAAGGCCTGAATCTCATTTAGATGAGGGCTTTGAAAGAGTTCCTTGGCAGCCATAATGTATATGGAAAGTTGAAGGGAAATGCCCTGCTGGAGATTTTTTTCATCTATTCTAACCTTGCCAGTTTTGTAATCTATTACTTGCAATCCACTTTCTCCTAATTCATCCACTCTGTCTATCCTTCCCCGGAAAAACACACTGCCACGCGAATCAACTGATAAAGATACTGGAGCATCTGTTTGTACTTGTGAAAAGCAAGAAAGAGGTTTTTTTCTACCAAACGGGATCTCAAAATATGCAGGAACCCCGGGATCTTCCAGAGATATTTCATCATCCACCAACCCAAACATATCAGCTTTAATGTTTTCCCGGTCTATGCCCCAGAACAGAGGGTAGCCTACCCACCCCTCTGCTTCCACTTCCTGAAAAGTTTCTTCCATAACTTTTTCCATAAGCAATAATGCACTTTCCCTGTTTTCTGCCCTTAAAGGCAACATTGACTTGGCCTGCTGATAAAACCTTTCCAGGATCTGATGCACAAGGGTGCCTCTTTCTGGCGGGCCCATGCGCAATAACTCTTCTGGTTCCTGTAGGGCTTCCAAGCCCAACACTCGCTTTAAAAAAAACATATAAGGGCAGGTTATATAATCCTCTAGATAAGACGCAGAAACTGTCTTCTCCCACGGGCTATAGTTGGCCAAAGTCCGCCCCATCTCCATGGAGTTAATTATTCCTTCAAATTCCGTAAAACTTTCATTTCCCCTATTTTTCCAAGAACTTGTTAAGTTATTGTACCAGGGGTATTTTCCTGCGAAATACTCTTTTAAGACAGGATATGGTTCATTATAAATAAGACACCTGTCAAATTCTCTTTCTAAGATGGCGGCATCAGGTTGGGCAATATTTACTGAAGATATGTATTTGAAACCTGACAGTTTGCTAAGCTTTTCCACACCATAGGTTTCACCGGTTAATGACTCCCCTACCTGGAGCAGAAACGGAGAAGGCAACTGTTCGCTTCCACTCCGGCTATCAAACCGGGGATAGGAAAAGATAAGTAAATCCCGGGCTGTATTAACCGCGGCAGAAAAAGCAATAGTCTGCTTTTCATACTCTTCCCTGCGCAAAGATATTTTGGGCCCCAACTTCTTACGCTCTTCATCCAGAATAAGGGGGTCTTGATGGCAGGGACGGGGAAACTTCCCTTCTAGCAATCCAGGCACGAACACTACTTTAAATTGTAATCCTTCAGCAGCAGTGATTGGACACACCGTTATGCCTTCTTTTTGAAAACGCCCCTGGGGCAAGTGAGTCTCACGGAGTGCCTGGCCAAGCAAATCACGAGCTTCTGCAAATTCTATTTCTTGATCCAATTTGTCCAACCCATGTAGAAGGTTTAAATTATTGAGTATAATTTCTTTTTCTTTAGTATCTTTAAACAGGTTGGAAATAAAACTTTCCATTCTCTCCAGGATACCCTTCCATGATCCTTTTTCCGGAATAGAATCAAGCCATTCTGACAACTTTCTTATAAATTCTTGCAGCATCTCCAGATGAGAAATGTGCTCCTGCAATCTTTTTACATCCGGGGCATCATCGTCGTCATTTTCAGCCGCCTTCTCCAAATCCCCGGCTAATTTATTTTTTAACGACTCTAAGTGACTAAACCAGGAACTCCGGCCGGAAGTTATGCCGGCCTGAATTGATAGATAGTTCCACAAAGAAGTAGAAGGCTCGCTGTGCTCCTCTCCCAGTAATGAATAATCAAAAGGAGCAAGGCTAAGTAATTCAGCCACCTCCTGGCGAGACCATTCCCCGTTGCGTAAGTCCAGGCACATCAAAAAGGACTTGCCGGTAGAAGTTGTATCCAGGGTGATGCCGGCAGGCATATAATAAGGCAACTCCAGAGAGCGCAATGTTTCAACCAGCAAAGAATAATAGGCTGGATCATTAATCAACACAGCCATATCACGCAGCAGATACCCCTGACTGGCCAGGGAAACTATTTTGCGGCCTATTTCCATGACCTCCCTAACTTCTCCGGGAGCTGACCAAATTTGAAGGGAATCGCCTTCGTTCTCACCATCCGAACCACTATCCACGTTTTCTTCAGCTTGAGACTCAACATTTGAAACGGTTTGGGAAGAATCAAAAATATTTTGCTGTATAACAGAAAGCCAACTTTCACTTTTCTCAGAAGGCGACTTTTCAATCATTATTCCCGTACTTTCCAACCAGGATATTATATCCTGCCCCCATTGATGATTCATTAGAAATGACGGCAAATAAACATGAGTTGGCCCTGTTTGAACAAGGGTAGCTAGCATTTCTTTCTGCAAATTGTTCAGACGATAGATACCATAGACAAACAGAGGAAAAACAGTGATGTTTTCGCTATTAAGTCGGCTTACTTCCCCATAATCAGCCAGGGGATCAGAAAAACCCTCCAGATGATAATTATATTCATTCCAGAGTTCTTGCAGATCTTCAGCTTTTTTGCCGGACATTTCTGCTAAGTATTCTTCAGCTCCAGACTCCCTGACCTCCTGAAATGTTTGTTTTAAAGCCCGGTGAAAACCATCGTAATTTGCCACCGGGGCAAAATACGAATCGGAAGTAATCTTCTTAATAGCTTTCTGTAAAATTCTATCCTCACCATAAAAAGGTAAAATAGTTTTTTTACCTTCTGAATAACCGGCTAATTCTCGGGCCAGATCCGGCAAAGTTGTAAATTCAATATTTACATGCCCCGAAAGACGAGAAGCAAGCAAACGCCGCAAATAAACTCCGGTTAGATGAGAAGGCACCAGCACCCATACAGGTTGCAGAGGATCTTTTTCCTTCCAGGCATATATATCTGCGATCAAACGCTCTTCCATCTGCCGGGTGAATCCCACAAATAATTTATTAGAAATTATATTATTCACCATAAAAACATCCCTCAAAACAAAAAAGCACTCTAGCTCTTAGCCGCTACGAGTGCTTAATTATCAAAAATTATTCTTGCATTTACCGTATATTTTCTTGATCGCTCAATTATCTTCATTATCTCTTTCGTAAGCGGTAACCTATCATTAACGCTTGGAGAATTGAGGTGAACGACGGGCTTTGCGCAATCCGTACTTTTTCCGCTCTTTCATGCGAGGATCCCTGGTCAAAAGGCCTTTTTTCTTAAGAACCGGACGATTGTCAGGATCACTCTTGAGCAGAGCGCGGGCTATGCCATGCCTAACAGCCCCTGCCTGCCCGGAAATGCCGCCACCTTCTACTTTTGCTATTACATTGTATTTACCTTCTGCCCCTGCTTCTTCTAAAGGCTGGCGAATCATTATTTTCAGTGTCTCCATGCCAAAATAATCATCCATGGACTTATTGTTGACGGTTATTTCTCCATCACCGGGTACCAGGCGAACACGGGCAACTGCTACTTTTCTTCTGCCAGTTCCATAATACTGTACCTGAGCCAAAACCTACTCCTCCTTTCCCTCTTGCTCCATAACATTTAATTCCACAGGCTGCTGAGCTCCGTGAGGATGCTCACTGCCGCGGTAAACTTTCAACTTTTTAATCATCGCTCTTCCCAACTTGTTCTTGGGAAGCATTCTTTTAACTGCAAAGTAGATCACTTGCTCAGGCTTGCGGTTAATCATCTGTTCAAAACTCTTTTTTTTGATTCCTCCAGCATGACCTGTATGCCAGTAATACATTTTTTGGGAAGCTTTTCTCCCTGTAAGCGCAACTTTTTCGGCATTTATAACTACCACATAGTCACCTGAATCAACATGAGGGGTAAAAGTAGGCTTGTGCTTACCCCTTAATATATGCGCTATTTGGGTGGCCACCCTTCCTAAAGGCTTGCCGGCTACATCTATAACGTACCAATTTTTTTCGATTTCACCCGGCTTAGCCATATATGTCTTGGTGCTCATCTCTAATCCTCCTCAAAAACATAATAAGCTTATCCTTAACATAGTCACAAAGGTAATTTTATTATACCAGCAACCACCTGTCAAGGGAGTTCAAACTATTTTCAATCATTATAATACACTTTTTGCAAACAAAGTCCTTTAGCCGGCAAAGCCGGTCCTAAACGGAGCTTTATCCCTTTTAATGCTTCTTGCAATTTTGCTGGTTCCAATGCACCCCGACCCAATTCCACCAAAGCTCCGGCCATGAAGCGCATCATCTTATACAAAAAACTCTTTCCTTCTACCTGAATAATAATTATCTCCTCGTCTTCTCGTTTGAAGACTTCAGCCCTGTAAATAGTCCGGATGGTATTTTTAGAAGGGCTGCCTGAACCTTTAAAAGCCAAGAAGTCATGCTCCCCTTCCAGCAGCCGGCATCCTTTCTGCATCAAATCCAGGTTTAGGCTATAAGGACAGTGCCAGGCATATCTCCGGCGTAAAACTTGCCTAAAAACAGCATTATCCAGGGTATAGGAATAAATCTTACTTACAGCATCCCGGGAGGCATGAAAATCAGGGGAAACTTCCACAGCCTCCCACACTACAACGTCCTCCGGTAAAAAAGAATTTAAGGCCCAGGGGATTCTCTCTACCGGAATTAAAGGATCAGCTTGAAAGCTCACAGCCTGGCCCAGCGCATGAACTCCGGAATCAGTTCGTCCAGCTCCCACCAGCTTTACTCGCCGCTCATAAAGTTTAAAAAGAGCCTTTTCCAGCTTTTCCTGCACAGTGACAGCATTTTTTTGCATTTGAAAGCCACCATAATCGGTTCCATCATAAGACAGGCGCAACCTCACGTTAGGCAAAATATAAAGCCTCCTCATTTAATTTGCCTCTTAAATCCACCCGCAAGTCGGATTAGACCCTCCTATATAAAATAACGCCACCAAACAATAGCAAGCAGCAAAAGCAAAGATGCCCCCATAGTACTATAATCTCGCCAATGAAAACGAAATTCTTTCATGCGGGTCCTTTTCATCCCCACCCTGTAGCAGCGAGATTCCATCGCTACTGCAAGCTCATCAGCCCGACGAAAAGCGCTAATAAATAAAGGTACCACTACCGGAACCAGAAACCTGATTCTGCGAAAGATACTACCTTCACCAAAACTGGCTCCCCTGGCCATCTGGGCTTTGACAATTCTTTCACTTTCTTCCATCAGGGTAGGTATGAAACGCAAGGCTATAGTCAAAACCATGGCCAGATCGGATACAGGGACTTTCAAATAATTAAGTGGCTTCAAAAATTGCTCCATAGCCCCTGTTAAAGAGAGAGGGGTTGTAGTTAGGGTTACCAGCATAGTAATAAATACCAGTAAGAGCAGCCGAAAAACTGTAAATAAACCCATCTCCAGCCCGGCTCTTTCAATGGTAAAAACCCCGTAACGGAAAAGTACTTCCCCACCTCCTGTAAAAAAGAGATGCAATATCATTGTCAACACAGCAATATATATAATTGGCCGGATGCCCCGCAACAAAAAGCGGTATGGAACTCCAGCAATAAAATACAACAACAATACCAAGACCACCAGGGGAGCAAACCCCCACATGACTTCCACAAAGAAAATGGCGGCAATAAATAAAAATAAAGCTATCAATTTAGCGCGGGGGTCCAGATAATGCATAAAGGTATTCCCGGGAATATACTGTCCGATAGTAATGCTTTTACTACTCATAACTTACGAGCCCCCGTTAAAAAAGCGTTGAAGCTCTTCAACAGTTTCTTCCACTGTAAAAACACCCGTTCTAACCTCTTTGCCCCGGGAACGCAGCTTTTCCATGAGCAATACCAGAGATGGCTGCTCTAACCCAAACTCTTGTAGCCTCTCTCTATCTTCAAAAACTTCCTCCTTGCTTCCATTCAAAACCAGTTCTCCCTGGTGAAAAACCATTAATCTACTGGCAAACCGAGCTACATCATCCATACGATGAGAAACCAGGATGATAGTCATCCCTTCTTCCTCATGAAGTTTTTTCACAAAACTTAAAAATTCTTCCCTTCCTCGCGGGTCAAGCCCTGCTGTGGGTTCATCTAAAACGAGGGCCTCAGGCTTCATGGCTATTACCCCGGCCAGTGCCACCCGGCGCATCTCTCCTCCGCTCAAACTAAAAGGAGAAAGATCTTTTACTTTCTCGTAATCAAGCTTTACCAGCTGAAGGGACTCTTCCACTCTTTTTTTTACTTCACTTTCATCCAGTTCCAGGTTTCTAGGCCCAAAAGCCACATCCTGATAAACAGACTCAGCAAATAACTGCTGCTCCGGATGTTGAAAAACTAACCCCAGCTTTTTTCGCCATTCCTTGCCAGAAATTTTGCTGGTTACAGCAGGCACTCCATCCAGATAAATTTCCCCACTGTCCGGCACCATCAACCCCGTAATCAATTGCACCATAGTTGTTTTCCCTGCTCCAGAAGAGCCTATCAGGCCAATGAACTCTCCTCTTTCTACAGTAAAGCTGATATGGCGAAGTGCCGGAGTGGCGAAAGGGGTACCGGCCATATGGGTAAAGTTTACTCCATCCACATTTATAAACATAAGTTATCCACCAACTCATCAAGGTGAATGATACCATCAGGAATTTGAAAGCCTGACTCCTGCAATTTCTTAACTAACAAGGGGATTAGGGGGACTTCCAGATTCCATTTTTGCAAATTATCGACCTGGCCCAAGACTTCCCATGGATCCCCTTTGTGGACTATTTTCCCCTCGTTCATAACCAGGATCCGGTTAGCCTGGGCTGCCTCTTCCATGGTATGAGTAACATGAACCACCGTAATCCCCTCTTCTTGATTGAGGCGGTTTACAAGGCTCATAACTTCCTGCTCTCCTTGTGGATCAAGAAGAGAGGTAGGCTCGTCCAGGAGCAAGCAAGATGGGCGCATTGCCAGAATACCGGCAATTGCCACCTTTTGCTTCTGTCCCCCGGATAAAAGATGAGGCGCTGCATCAGTCAGATAGCCAATTCTAACTGTTTCCAGAGCCTCGTCCACTCTACTTCTCACTTCAGCAGGGGCCAAGCCCAAGTTTTCAGGCCCAAAAGCCACATCTTCTTCTACAGTAGTTGCCACCAACTGGTTATCCGGGTTTTGTAAAACCATCCCACACGTTTGCCGAATTGAGTTTACATTAGCAGCCTCATCAGTAGAAAGCCCCTCCACCCGAACTTCTCCGCGTGCAGGGGTCAATAAAGCATTAAAATGTTTGAGCAATGTTGATTTTCCAGAACCATTAGGCCCAATAATTGCAATATGCTCACCTGAAAAAATATCAAGGTCAACCTCTTTTAAGGCTTCCACGGCACCAGCAGGTGTTTCATAACTATATGAAAGTCCGCGGGTAGTTATAAAAGCGCTCAAATAAGTTATCTCCCTACCTAAACCGTTTAGGCAACTTAAACGGTCAATTCTAAAAGAACCATGGAAGCACCGTCACCTTTGCGATAGTTCAAACGGGTCATTCTGGTATAACCACCATTTCTGGCCTCCATACGGGGGCCAATCTTTTCAAAAAGTTTGGTGACCACATCTTCTTCCATTAAAAAAGACATTGCCTGGCGGCGAGCATGCAAGTCTCCCCTTTTGGCCAGAGTAATCATTTTATCAGCTAAACGCCGAACTTCCCGTGCTTTTGCTTCAGTAGTTTCCAACCTTTCCATTTTTAAAAGGGAAGTAACCTGGTTGCGCAAAAGAGCCTGCCTTGGCCCACTTTTTCTTCTAAGTTTTCTCTTTTGTGCCATCTATTATTGCCCCCTTTCTCCGCAGCTAGCCGTTATCCTTATCTTCTTTTTTCTTCAAAGACAGATTAAGTTCAGCCAGTTTATTTTCCACTTCTTCCAGAGATTTTTTGCCCAAGTTACGGACTTTAATCATTTCATCCTCAGTTTTCTGAACCAGATCACCTACTGTATTTATACCTGCTCTCTTCAAGCAATTAAATGAGCGTACCGAAAGATCTAGTTCTTCAATAGTCATCTCCAGAACCTTTTCTTTATCATTGTCTTCCTGCTCATCCTTAATCTCTACTTCATCAACATCTTCAGTAAGATTGATAAACTGATTAAGATGCTGGGTAAGTATTTTGGCACCCAGGCTTACAGCCTCTTTAGCGGTGATGCTTCCATCGGTCCATATCTCCAGTGTGAGACGGTCATAATCAGTTGTCTGGCCAACCCGGGTATCTTCTACTTGAAAATTAACCTTACGTACAGGTGAGAAGAAAGAATCAACCGGGACCATACCAATGGGCTGTTGAGAGTCTTTATTGCGTTCTGCAGGCAAATACCCTCTTCCATTAACTGCGTAAATTTCCATATATATTTCTGCGTCTTCAGCTAAAGTAGCTATCAGAAGATCCTTATTAAGTATGTCTACATCTGCCGGCTCCTTAATATCAGCTGCTGTAATTTGTTTGGGACCTTTTTCATCAATTACCAATGTTTGAGGCTCATCAGCATGAATTTTCATGCACAGAGCCTTTAAACGGAGAATAATCTCCACTGTATCTTCCATTACTCCTTCAATAGTGGAAAATTCATGTAAAACATTTTCAATTTTAACATTGGTAACTGCAGCACCCTTCAAAGAGGAAAGCAATATCCTGCGCAAAGCATTGCCCAAAGTAATGCCATAGCCTCTTTCCAATGGCTCCACCACAAATTTTCCGTAACTACGCTCTTCTTCGGTATCCACCATTTCTATTCTTGGCTTTTCAATTTCAATCATACTTACCTAAACCCCCTTCCTCAAAGATTGAGACTCCCCGTAGCTAAAAGAGGGGAACAGGAAGTGGTAAAACGACATTTTCTTCTTTGCTATACATCTGCTAAACAAAAATAAATTTCCGTGAATAATTAACTCACCCCTCCCCGGTTAACACATAGCTACCGGAATTTAGAGCCATTTACTTCAAATAATCCAGGAATACACCTGAAAATTACTTGGAGTAGAGCTCAACAATATAGTGTTCAGAAATCGGCACATCTATTTCATCACGGGTAGGTACCCGCACAACTTTTCCTTTTAACTCTTCTCTATCAACATCAAGCCAATCCACTACACCTTGTTGATCCACTGTATCCTTTATTTCCTTGAATACCTCTTTTCCTTTGCTATTCTCGCGGACAACAATTTCATCTCCCGGCTTGGTCTGATAAGAAGGTATATCAACCTTGCGCCCATTAACGGCAAAATGACCATGACGTACTAATTGCCTTGCTTCTGGACGAGACCTGGCCAGGCCCATTCTAAAAACAGTATTATCCAAACGGCTTTCCAAGAGCTGTAACAAGGTTTCCCCGGTTACACCTTTGCGACGATCTGCTTCAAAAAAGTATCTTCTAAATTGTTTTTCCAAAACTCCATAAATGCGTCTTGCTTTCTGTTTTTCCCGAAGCTGTAAGCCATATTCAGACACTTTCGCCCGACTTTGCCCATGTTCTCCGGGAGGATATTGATGCCTGAGAAATGCGCATTTATCTGTATAACACCGATCTCCTTTTAAATAAAGCTTTGCCTGTTCTCTACGGCACATTCTGCATACCGGACCTCTGTATCGACCCATAATAGGTTATTTTTCACCTCCATTTTATTGTCCCTATACCCGGCGCCTTTTTGGCGGCCGGCATCCGTTATGGGGGATGGGTGTGCAATCTTTAATAACATTAACTTCCAGGCCTGCCGCCTGCAAAGAACGTATAGCAGCTTCCCGGCCTGAACCGGGGCCTTTGACATAAACTTCTATCTGTTTCATGCCATGCTCCATAGCCTCTTTAGCTGCAGTATCTGCAGCCATTTGAGCTGCAAACGGTGTAGATTTGCGAGAACCTTTAAACCCTACATTACCGGCGCTAGACCAGCATATACTATTACCATCCAAATCGCTAATAGTAATAATGGTATTATTAAATGTTGATTTTATATGGGCAACGCCCTTCTCTATCTGTTTGCGCGTTTTACGCCTTGTACGGGCTCCCTTGGCACGTTTCGCCATAAAACTCCCTCCCATCTTTAACTATTTTCTACGGCGTACACCGACAGTCTTGCGCGGTCCTTTCCGGGTGCGGGCATTATCCTTGGTGCTCTGTCCCCTAACCGGCAAGCCCCGACGATGGCGTATGCCTCGGTTACAGCTGATTTCCACCAGCCTTTTGATATCCATGGAAACCGCCTGGCGCAAATCACCTTCTACCTGGTAATTTTTATCAATGTGCTCCCTCAAACGACTAATTTCATCCTCTGTAAGATCTTTAACTCGCGTTCTCTCATCTACTCCAGATTCTCTAACTGCCTTGTCTGCCAGGCTATGTCCTATGCCGTATATATAAGTCAATGCTATGTTTACCCGCTTGTCGCGCGGCAAATCCACTCCTGCTATCCTGGCCACGTTCACACCTCCTTCCTTAAATAAGCAAAATTTATATAATTGGCACCCAGGTTATTATTTCCAAAAATCCTCAATTATAACCCTGGCTTACCACCTTTTGCCCGGTTTAAAAGGCAAAAGGTTAATCTTGTTCTCCAGTAATTACTCAAAGCTGACCTACTGTTATCCCTGGCGTTGCTTGTGCTTGGGATTAGAACAAATAACCAATATTCTGCCCTTGCGCTGAATAACCTTGCATCTTTCACAGATGCGCTTCACTGAAGGTCTAACTTTCATTTTCTTCATGCCTCCTAATTATTATCTATGGTTACTTGTAACGATATGTTATTCTGCCTCGGCTAAGGTCATATGGAGACAACTCTACCAGAACCCTATCGCCAGAAAGAATGCGAATGAAGTTCATCCTAATTTTCCCCGACACATGAGCCAATACTTCATGCCCATTGGAAAGTTCCACTTTAAACATGGCATTGGGCAAAGGCTCTATAACCTTACCTTCCATCTCAATAACATCCTTCTTTTTAGTCATGGAGATACCAGAACCTCCCTCTTTTAGCCTTCTGCTTGAACAGCTTTTTTTAAATAATATAAAATATCGCTGTTCGTAATCTTGCCAGATTCTTTATCCCTTACAAAACCATGAGAAACATAATTATGCTTTTGCAGGTGAATTATATTCTTCTTTTTAGGTTTTTCAATGGGTTTATACTTACCGTCTACTACCCCATAATACCCTTCATCTAACTTTTCCCAAACAAAATAGTACTTTCCTGCATCCCTACCTGCTTTGGAACGAACCAGTTGTCCCGGTCTTAATTCCCCCAATTCACCTTCTCCTTTAATCCTTTAATACTAAGGCAAAGTCAATATTTCGGGACCTTCAGCAGTAACCGCCACCGTATGTTCAAAATGAGCGCAAAGACTGCGGTCTTTGGTCACTACAGTCCACTGGTCATCAAGTGTTTCTACTTCCCATGAACCGGCATTAACCATGGGCTCGATAGCCAAAACCATGCCCTCTCTCAAACGAGGCCCCCTTCCCGGTGCGCCGAAATTAGGCACTTCCGGGGCTTCATGCATCTGGGAGCCAATTCCATGGCCTACATAGTTACGAACCACCGAATACTGATAGCTCTCTACATAAGACTGAACCGCATGGGAGATATCAGACAGGTAGTTTCCGGGCTGAATTTTCTCAATGGCTTTTTCCAAAGATTTGCGGGTCACCTCTACTAAACTGCGAGTAGATTCGCTTATTTCTCCAACCGTATAGGTAACCGCCGCATCACCATAAAATCCACGATATTTAACTCCCACATCAACGCTTATTATATCGCCTTCATCTAATTTTCTCAATCCGGGAATTCCATGAACAAGCTCTTCATTCACACTGGCACAAACATTAGCCGGAAATCCTCTGTAGCCCAAAAATGCAGGCTCCGCACCAGCTTTTTTGATTATATCAGCTGCCACTTTATCCAGTTGTCCTGTAGCTACTCCCGGTTCAATCTTGTTATGCAATTCTTGTAAAACTCTTCCCACGATGCGTCCTGCTTCCCGCATCAGCATTATTTCTTCATTGCTTTTAATGTTAATCATCTTCTGTTAACCATCCTTCTATCTCATAAAACCTCTATAACTACGCATCATCATTTGCCCCTCAATTTGCTTCATAGTTTCCAGGGTAACTCCTACCACAATGATTAGCCCGGTCCCGCCAAAAATAATTTGCATTCCGGTAATTCCCTGCAGAATTATGGGGAATACCGCAATAAATGCCAGCGATAATGCTCCCACTGTTGTAAGACGGGTTATCACCCTTGATAAATAGGCCGTGGTAGGCCTTCCGGGGCGCAATCCCGGAATAAATCCGCCGTACCTTTTGATATTAGCCGAAATCTGGTTGGGATCAAACTGAATAGCTGTGTAGAAATATGCGAACAATATAATTAGTACTACATAAAGCACCAAGAATAACGGTTGACCCCACTCTAATGCCCCGGCTATGCTCTGGGCTATCGGATGATCGAAAAATTGCACTATGGTGGCCGGAAACATCAACAGCACCGAAGCAAAAATTACGGGAATAACGCCAGCAGGATTAACTTTCATGGGTATGTGGGTAGTTTGCCCGCCGTACATTTTGCGTCCTTTGATGCGCTTGCTGTAATGCACCGGAATTCTTCGTTGACCTTGATCCAGGCCAATAATTCCTACAATGAGTGCAAGTATAATAGCCACCACCACAAATACTGTCAAGTAAGATATTTCACCCAAGCGTAATTGCTCAATATTAATACCCACATTCATGGGAAGCCCGGCAATAATGCCTGCGGCAATAATTAACGAAATACCATTTCCTATCCCCTTCTCGGTAATCAGCTCACCCATCCACATCAGGAATGCTGTTCCCGCCGTCAGGGAAATAATAATTACCAGGTAAGAGGCAAAAGTATGGTCGATTATAGCCTCATGAGCAATTGTAAAAGACATTCCGATTGCCTGGATTAAAGCAATCAAAACTGTTCCGTAACGAGTAAATTGAGCCAGTTTCTTTCTTCCTTCAGGCCCTTCTTCGCTCCATTCCTTAAACTTGGGCACTACCACCGTCAAAAGGTTCATAATAATAGATGCGTTAATATAAGGCATGATGCCCAAAGCGAATATGGTAAACCTGCTCAAATTTCCCCCGCCAATAACATTTAAAAAACCAAAAATATCATGGCCTTCAAAAAAAGCTGCTAGTTGGCCGGGATCTACACCTGGAACAGGAACATGAGAACCGAGCCTGAAAACAATGAACATAGCCACGGTAAACAGGAGCCTGTTCCTAAGCTCTGTAATTTTTAAAGCGCTCCTCGCCGTCTCCAGCATTAGAGTATCTCCACCTTCCCACCGGCTTCTTGGATTTTACTTTCTGCTGATTTGCTAAATTTATGAGCTTGCACTGTTAATTTCTTTTCCAGCTCCCCATTGCCCAGAATTTTAATATCGTTCTTCAGGTTTTTGACAAGTCCCTTTTCTTGCAAATCTTCAGGGCCAACGGTAGCCCCATCTTCAAATACGTTGAGGTTGTCTACATTAACGATGGCCCATTCTTTTTTAAACACATTGGTAAAACCACGCTTGGGCAAACGCTGGATCAAAGGTAGCTGACCACCTTCGAAACCGGGGCTCAAATTGCCCCCGGAACGAGACCTCTGGCCGTCACGCCCCCTACCGGAAGTACATCCTTTTCTGGAAGACATACCGCGGCCTTTTCTCCTGGATGAATCTTTGCTTCCCGGCGGGGGAGTTATATCATGTAAGCGCATCTTTTTCACCCCTTGCATTAATCTTGATTATACCTGCTATAAATAATTGATTCTATTGTTCAATTTTTACTCCCCTTAAAGCCTGCACTTCCTCAACACGTTTAAGGGAATTTAGCCCCTGTATAGTTGCTTTAATCATATTCATTGAATTAGAAGAACCCAGTGATTTAGTCAAGACATCTTGAATACCAGCAAGTTCCAGGACCGCCCTTACCGGTCCGCCAGCGATAACGCCGGTACCTTCAGATGCAGGCTTCAACAAGACTTCTCCTGCCCCAAAACGACCAATAATAGGATGCGGAATAGTGGTACCTACCATAGGCACTTCAATTAAATCCTTCTTGGCGTTTTCAATACCTTTGCGAATAGCTTCGGGGACACCTCCTGCTTTACCAAGGCCAACTCCAACCTGGCCATTATTGTTCCCTACAACAACCAAAGCACTAAAACTAAACCTACGTCCCCCTTTAACTACCTTAGCTACCCTGTTTACTTTAACCACTCTTTCTTCAAACTCTTGGACAGCTTCTTCAGAATTCATCATTTCCCCCCTTAAAATTCAATGCCTTCCTGGCGAACAGCTTCCGCCAGGGCTTTTATTCTACCATGATATGGATACCCACCCCGGTCAAACACAACCCGTTCAATAGACTGAGCTTTAGCACGTCTTCCAAGAACTTCACCAACTTTTTGCGCTGCTTCCTGGTTGCCACCGTGGGCAATCTCTTCTTTTACTTCCTTATCCAGAGAAGAAGCACTAACCAGGGTGTTGCCTTCATCATCATCAATTATCTGAGCATATATATGTTGCAGGCTACGGTAAACATTTAACCTTGGGCATTCTGCCGTCCCTGCTATTTTCCGACGCACTCTCTGATGACGGCGTTTACGGGTATATTTTTTGGGCTCTTTATTGATCATCACTCATTTCCCCCTTAACTTCCACTATTTCCCGGCCTTGCCGACCTTACTCCGGACATGTTCGTTCTCATATCTTATCCCTTTGCCTTTGTAGGGTTCCGGTGGCGACACCCTTCTAATACGGGCAGCATAATTCCCCACCTGTTGCTTATCAATTCCGGAAACAACTATTTTGTTTGCACTGGGCACTTCCACTTCCAGGTTGTCTTCCACTTCAAATATTACCGGGTGAGAAAAACCTATATTCAGTGAAAGTTTATTATCCCCTTGCATGGTTGCCCGATAGCCCACACCAACTATCTCTAAGTTTCTGTAAAACTTATTCTTAACTCCATGTACCATATTAGCAATTAAAGTTCTGGTCAAGCCATGCAAAGAACGGTGCCTTTTACTTTCCGACATCCTTTTAACTAAAATTTGATCCGATTCTTTTTCTACCTCTATCCCAAAGGGAATGGTGTGATCTAGCTCTCCGTGAGGGCCTTTAACAGCAATATAGCTGCCGTCGATATTTACTTCCACTCCTTCGGGAATTTTAATCGGTTCTTTTCCTGTGCGAGACATGAAAAGGTCCCTCCTTTTTACCTACCAAATATAACAGAGAACTTCTCCGCCCACACCGACTTTGCGGGCATCTTTATCTGTGAGGACTCCGTGGGAAGTAGAAATTACGGCAATACCCAGGCCTCCCAAAACTTTTGGAAGATCGTCCTTCCCAGCATAAACCCGCAAACCAGGCTTGCTAATCCTTTTCAAACCAGTTAAAACTCGATGTGAATCCCTGGTATATTTCAGGTTTAGGCGTAAAACTCCCTGTTTATGGTCGTTTATATATTGATAGTCTCTGATAAATCCTTCTTGCTTTAAAATTTCGGCTATTGCCTTTTTAACATGGGAAGCCGGCACCTCTACTACTTCGTGCTGGGCCATGTTTGCATTACGAATACGCGTTAACATATCGGCGATAGGATCGCTGACCATTACTTATGATCCCTCCTTTTACTTACTATTACCAGCTGGCTTTTTTCACACCGGGTATCTTGCCTTCATTTGCCAGCTTGCGAAAACACACCCGGCACATGCCAAACTTCCGCAAATACCCTCGAGGTCGACCACATAGTTCACACCGGTTGTGTTCTCGAGCGGAAAACTTGGGCGTCTTTTTAGCCTTGGCAATTAAAGATTTTCTGGCCATATCTATCCTCCCTTATTCTTAAGCAGCCCGGAACGGCATTCCTAACAGGCGAAGTAATTCCCGGGCTTCTTCATCATTTTTAGCCGTGGTAACAATAGTGATATCCATTCCTCTAATTTTTTCCACTTTGCTATATTCTATCTCCGGAAAAACCAGTTGTTCCTTTATGCCTACCGTGTAATTTCCGCGGCCATCAAAAGAACGGGGAGAGACACCACGAAAGTCCCTGACTCGGGGAAAAGCCACGTTAAAAAGTTTATCCAAGAATTCATACATTTTTTCTCCCCGTAAAGTAACCATACAGCCAATATTCATTCCTTCCCGTACTTTAAAACTGGCCACTGATTTCTTGGCTTTGGTTACCACCGGCTTTTGACCGGCAATTAAAGCTAAATCATTCACAGCCGCATCTAGAAGTTTAGGGTTATCCTTCCCCTCCCCGATTCCCATGTTTATAACAACTTTTTCCAATCGGGGGACTTCATTAACATTTTGGTACTGGAAATTTTTCATGAGTTCATCCCTGACTTCGCCCTGGTATTTTTCTTTTAATCGGCTCAAGTCAACTCTCCTCCTTTACTTATCAACAACTTCCCCACAATTTTTGCATTCCCTGACACGCCGTTCATCTATCCTGTTCCGGCGAACTCTGGTAGGGTTATCGCAAGAAGGGCAAACTACTTTAACCTTGGAAATATCCAAGGGAGCTTCCATTTCTCTTATTCCGCCCTGCTTTACCTTCTGAGTGGGTTTGGCATGTTTTTTGATAATATTTACATTTTCTATTTTAACTTGCCCTTGGCGGGGATAAGTTGCAATTACTTTTCCCTTCTTTCCCTTTTCCTTGCCGGAGATAACTTGAACATTATCTCCTTTTTTTATCTTCAATTTGGGAGTAGAAGCCATGATTACACCCCTCTCTATACTAAATCGCTTCCGGTGCCAATGAAACTATTCTCATGAACTCTTTTTCCCTTAGTTCCCTGGCTACCGGACCAAAAATCCTAGTTCCTCTAGGTTGATTCTGCTCGTTTATTACTACCGCTGCATTATCATCAAATGAAATATATGAACCGTCTTTCCGGCGCAAGCCGCTCCTGGAACGTACTATAACTGCTTTAACTATTTCTCCCTTTTTAACCACGCCACCTGGAGTAGCTTCTTTAACTGACGCCACTATTACATCGCCAATGTTTCCATACTTTCGCTTGCTTCCACCAAGGACTTTAATACAGAGCAACTTCCTGGCGCCCGAATTATCGGCAACCTTTAACTTGGTTTCATTTTGAATCAACTTTCAGCACCTCCCTGCCCATACGTCCATGCAGTTTTAATCAAAACTTTGATTTTTCTACAACTTCTACCAGGCGCCACGTTTTATCTTTACTGTAGGGTTTAGACTCAATAGCCTTAACTAAGTCCCCTTGTTGGGACTCATTTTTCTCATCATGCACTTTATACTTTTTGTTTGAGCGAATAATCTTTCCATAAAGAGGATGCCTGGTAATCCTCTGTACAGAGATAACGCGGGTTTTATCCATTTTATCGCTTACCACTTGGCCGGTAAGATATCTTCTTTTTCCCTTTTGCAAACTCTTCTTCCCTCCTTTAAACCCCTAGAGAAGGTTTTCTCAAATCAAACATCTGCTCTTTCCCTCATTATAGTTTTAATCCTGGCAATACTACGCCGCACATCCTTGATGCGCATATGATTCTCCAATTGACCGGTAGCCAATTGAAAGCGAAGGTTAAAAAGTTCCTCCTTAAACTCCATTAATTTTTCTTCCAATTCTTTATTGGAAAGCTCTCTTATATCTTTTACCTTCATCAGCTTTCACCACCTACTTTCTCGCGCATAACAAACTTGGTTTTGATAGGTAGCTTACTGGCGGCAAGTCGCATGGCGGAACGAGCCAAATCCTCTCTAACCCCGGATAACTCAAACATAATTCGACCAGGCTTAACTACTGCCACCCAGTATTCCGGAGTTCCTTTCCCTTTACCCATCCGGGTTTCGGCTGGTTTTTCCGTCACCGGTTTATCCGGGAAAATCCGTATCCAAACTTTACCCCCACGCTTTATATGACGGGTCATAGCAATACGAGCTGCTTCAATTTGGTGACTGGTAATCCAGGAAGGCTCCATAGCTTGCAGGCCATACTCGCCAAATTCAATCTCGGTGCCCCCCTTGGATCTACCTTTCATGCGCCCTCTTTGCTGGCGCCTAAACTTAACTTTTTTGGGCATCAACATTGCGGTCCCCTCCTTCCTGGGACTCTTCTTTATTCTCCAATTGAGGAAGAACTTCCCCTTTATAAATCCATACTTTTACACCGATACGTCCATAAGTCGTATGGGCTTCTACAAAACCGTAATCAATGTCTGCTCTAAGCGTTTGCAAAGGTACAGTGCCTTCCATATAACTTTCGGTCCGGGCCATGTCATGGCCGCCAAGACGGCCGGAACAAATAATTTTTACACCTTCAGCTCCGGCTCTCATTGTACGAAAACCAGCTTGTTTCATGGCTCTTCGGAAAGCTATACGACGTGTAATTTGAGAAGCAATACTTTCTGCAACCAAATGAGCATCTAACTCGGGAACTTTAATCTCCATAATGTTGATATGCAATTTTTTCCCGGTCATTTTCTCCAAAGATTTTCGTAAACCTTCTACTTCTGTTCCTCCACGGCCAATAACCATCCCCGGCTTAGAAGTATGAATATTTAAGTTCAAGTTATTGGCAGCCCGCTCAATTTCTATGCGGGATATGCCCGCATTGTCCATCCTATTCTGTATATAATCACGTATACGCAGGTCCTCGTGAAGCAATTGGGTATAATTTTTGTCCGCAAACCAGGTAGCATCCCAGTTGCGAATAACCCCAATTCTAAAGCCCACAGGACTCACTTTTTGCCCCACTTACTTATGCCTCCTTTCTTTCTCTGAGAATAACGGTAATATGACTTAACCTTTTACGAATAAGGTTTCTCCGCCCCCTGGCCCTTGCTTCAATTCTTTTCATCGTTGGGCCTTCATCTACGTATGCTTCTGCCACATAAAGGTTAGCCTGATTCATGTTGTGAGTATTCTCGGCATTGGCTATGGCGGAATTTAGCACCTTATTGATTACGCCTGCAGCTCTCCGGGGGTTATACCCCAGGATAGCTCGTGCTTCATCTACTGGCTTATTACGAATATGATCAATTACTGCTCGCGCTTTCCGGGGAGCAATCCTTACATAATTAGCTTTAGCCTTAGCTTCCATAGTTCAACCTCCATCAAAACTTACTTTAAAGATGTAGAACGTTCCGTATGCGAACCATGACCACGAAATGTCCTGCTTGGCGCAAACTCTCCAAGCTTGTGCCCTACCATATCTTCGGAAATATATACAGGAACATGCCGGCGTCCATCATGCACAGCAATGGTATGTCCTACCATTTCCGGAAAGATGGTAGATCTCCGGGACCACGTTTTGATGACTTTTTTGCCACCTTTTTCGTTCATCTCTCTTACTTTCTTCAATAACTTTTCATCAATAAACGGGCCTTTTTTTAAGGATCGAGACATCTACACTATCCTCCTTATCCACAGATCATTTACGTCTACGCCGCACGATATAACGATCTGATTCTTTCTTTTTTCTCCTGGTCTTGAAACCCAGAGTGGGCTTGCCCCAGGGTGTTACAGGACTGGGCATCCCAATTGGCGCCCTGCCTTCACCGCCTCCATGCGGGTGATCTGCAGGATTCATAGCTGACCCACGAACAGTAGGCCTCCGGCCTTTCCAGCGACCTCGTCCTGCCTTTCCTTCAGTAATATTAATGTGTTCAACATTGCCCAACTGCCCAATGGTAGCCTTGCAGTCGCGAGGCAACAATCTTACTTCACCAGATGGAAGGCGCACATGCACATATTCTCCTTCTTTGGCCACCACCTGTGCCCCGGTGCCTGCACTGCGCGCAATCTTTCCTCCTCCTTTTGGCTTCATCTCCACATTATGAATATAAGTGCCCATTGGAATATAGCGAAGAGGCAAAGCATTGCCAGAGCGTATTTCCACATTATTACCGGAAACTACTTTTTGCCCTACTCTCATGCCCATAGGAGCAAGAATATAACGCTTTTCCCCATCTACATAATGAAGCAGTGCTATATGGGCAGAACGGTTGGGATCGTACTCAATACCAACAACCTTAGCCGGAACATTATCCTTGTTTCGCTTGAAATCTACAACCCTGTACTGGCGCTTGTGGCCTCCGCCATGATGACGCACAGTTATGCGGCCGTATATATTTCTGCCCGCTTTCTTTTTTAAAGGGACAAGCAATGATTTTTCCGGCTCTGTTTTGGTTACCTCTCCAAAGTTAGAAACTGTCAAAAACCTTCTAGCTGGAGAGGTAGGTTTAAATTCTTTTAAAGCCACTTGTCTTTTCCCCCCTTACCTTCCTTGCTCGCCGCTGTATAAAATCAGGTTACAAAATTTCTATGGCATTACTATCTTCAGTTAGCTTCACAATAGCCTTTTTATATCCCGGACGGATTCCTTCGGGATACCGTCCCAAGCGGCGTTTTTTTCCTTTAAAATTCATGGTGTTAACTTTTTCCACCTTCACATTGAAAATTTCTTCTATGGCCCTTTTAATATCAATCTTATTGGCCGATTTATCTACCACGAAAGTATACTTGTGCTCTTCCATTAAATCGGTGGTACGTTCTGTTACCATAGGTTGAATAATTATATCGCGTGCGTTTCTCATCGGGAAAACACCTCCTCGACCTTTTGCAATGCCTCCCTGGTCATAACCAAATTTTCATGGGTCAAAAGGTCCAAGACATTTAGCTGATGAGCTAAAACGACGTCAACTTCCGGCAAATTACGTACTGATTTTTCTACATTCTCATCAGGCTCATCCAGCACCAAAAGAGTTCGCTCTTTTATCTTTAAATTGCCCAAGATTTCTTTTATCTTTTTGGTTTTGGGTTCATCTAATTTAATTACATCTATAACAGTCAGCTTATCATCACGGAACTTCGTACTTAAAGCTGATTGCAAAGCCCGCCTCTTAACTTTTCGGGGAACTTTTTGTTTATGATTCTTCTCTGGGGTAGGGCCAAAAGTAATGGCTCCTCCTACCCAAAGAGGAGAACGAACGGTTCCTTGTCTGGATCTGCCGGTACCTTTCTGGGGCCACGGTTTGTCTCCTCCACCTCTAACTTCTCCTCTACTCTTAGTTGAAGCAGTTCCCTGGCGGCGGTTAGCAAGCTGGGCTTTTGCAGTATAATAAATTGCACCCTCAGTTATTGGAGCCTGAAAAAGCTCTTCTTTCAGATCTACATCATCTACTTGCTCACCCTGAGCATTCAAAACTGCAAGTTTGGACACCTTTGGTTACCTCCTTCCTTTTCCTGAATAACCTATCCGGTCTTTTTCTTCTTAACGGATTCTCTTACTTCCAGCAGGGTTCCCCGGTGTCCTGGTACTGCTCCTTTAACCAGCAAAACGTTATTATCAGGGTCTACATCCACCACTTCCAAATTCAATACAGTGGACGTTTTACCCCCCATTCGTCCCGGTAATGGGCGCCCTTTGAACACCTTACTGGGCTCCATAGCTCCTAACGTGCCAGGACCCCGGTGATAATGAGATCCATGAGTTTTGGGCCCTGTGCTCTGGTTATGCCTTTTAATACTGCCGGCAAAACCCTTACCTTTGGAAATACCGCTAATATCAACCTTATCACCGGCTGCAAAGATATCTGAAGTAATCTCCTGCCCGGGTTCATATTCGTCAGCATTCTCTAACCGGAACTCTTTAAGCACCCGCATAGGAGCAGCTTGTGCCCTATCAAAGTGCCCCCGCTCCGGCTTATTAACCCGGGAAGGCTTCTTCTCCTCAAAGCCCACCTGCAAAGATTTATAACCATCTTTGTCTGCAGTGCGCTTCATAATTACTTTGCAAGGCCCGGCTTTCAACACAGTAACCGGTATAACTCGCCCCGAATCATCAAATATTTGGGTCATGCCCTCTTTCCGGGCAAGTATAGCCTTTTTCAATCTTAACACCTCCTGCCTTCCCTTCTACAGTTTGATTTCAATGTCCACCCCTGCAGGCAGGTCAAGCTTCATCAAAGCGTCAATAGTTTTGGGTGTTGGTTCCAAAATATCTATAAGACGCTTATGAGTTCGCATCTCGAACTGCTCTCGGGAATCCTTAAACTTATGTGGTGCACGAATCACTGTGTATACGCTCTTCTCTGTAGGAAGAGGCACAGGCCCAGAAATATCGGCACCAGTTCTTCTAGCTGTTTCCACAATCTTGCCGGATGATTGATCCAACAATTTATGGTCAAATGCCTTTAACCTTATACGTATTTTTTGGCTGGCCACTTCACTGCCCTCCTCAAACCCAAATTAAAAATCTCTGTCTGTATAACTTATTCAACTACGCCGGTTACAACGCCGGCACCAACAGTGCGCCCGCCTTCACGAATAGCAAAGCGCAAGCCTTCTTCTATTGCTATAGGGGTGATCAGTTCTATATCCATGTTCACATTATCCCCAGGCATTATCATCTCTACTCCTTCCGGCAACGTCACTACTCCCGTAACATCCGTGGTCCGG
>Ga0207421_10001892_pt1 | contig 26544 bp, 43 predicted proteins | sample SodLakKL_010_SED_4_FD_187542 | JGI IMG/M metagenome (GOLD analysis project Ga0207421, IMG submission 187542) | Alkaline sediment microbial communities from Lake Tanatar, Kulunda Steppe, Russia - 8KL_010_SED (SPAdes) (version 2) | ecosystem: Environmental > Aquatic > Non-marine Saline and... | reverse complement strand
CTGAGGCTGAAAAGGAGGGTGAGAATGAGCATGGAGAAGATGAGCTTCAAGGAAGCGCAGAGCAAGATTAAAAAGTACGAACGCCTTGAACGGCAGTTGCGAAACGCTCGGATGGGCGTGCAAGAAGCCTTCGATGTCTGGGATGACGAGCCGGAAGAGAATGGCGACGACCCCAAGGCACATCTCTCGGGAGACTCGCTGGATCGCTACAACGATATAGTCGAAAAAATAGACGACCACCATGAGCATATCAAAAACCTGCGTAAAAAGCTCGAGGATGGCGAGGTGATCCCAGAAGAGAAGTCGTAAGTTCAAGAATTGAAATTACGGGGGTGAGCCGTTGAGACCGAAGATAAAGAAACTAAAAGACGCCCGGCAAGCGATCTTAGAGGCTCATGGAGTTTCAGAGGACAGTGAGATTTTAACATCGCCCCTGTGTGACCATGTCCGAGAAACGCTTGACGGGATTCTGTTCTACATTGATGAACAGATCGAGCGATACGAGAATCCCAGTCATAGTGACAGAAAGGATGTGGCATATGGATGAGCGGGAATACGAACGACGACAAAGACAGGGAAGCGAGGACTGGTACACTCCAAAGGAGTTGTATGAAATGATACAAGATCTCAAAAAAGAGTTTTTTGAGGAGGTTCCGACATTGCGCGCTGAACTAAACAACACAGTACAAGAAATCAGAAAATACAATGCACTACGCAGAGATCTAGTCAAAGTGATGGAGAGACTTAGTATCATTGAGCAGAAACGCATAGCAGAGCATAGGTTAATTGATAGATTCTTGCGATGGGGTGGTTGGATTGTCGGGCTTGGTAGCTTGGCTGTTGCGCTTGCTCAGAGCTTTGTGGAATGAGGTGAAAAAGAGAATGATTCCTGCTGAAGTGAGAATTACTCGGGTGAGAACGTGCGAGGACTGCACAGAGAATGAGATCACGCTCTCCAACTCCTTCGACTCCGAGAGATGGGTAGGTTACGGATTAGAGTTACCCTGGAAAGATAATCAGCCTTATGTAAGTCGTATCAAAGCCGGGAAATATGTTGGATGGCTGGATCACATGACAGCTTTCGGTGACATGCAACTAGTCCGCTTGGAGGACAAGCAGGACCGAACAGGGATTTTTGTTCATCCTGCGAACTGGACGGTGCATCCTGAAACCGGACGGCAATTGTTACAGGGGTGCATTGCGCCGGGCAAGAGTAAAGGCGAATGCGCTGTCTGGTCCAGTGTGGAAGCGTGCGAGGAGATCGCAGAATACCTCGGACGCTACGCAGGCGACAAGAGCTTTGTGGTGATCGTGGAAGATAACTTTCCTGAGGAGGTGAAATCATGCTAAGACGCTTTGCAACTGACGTATTGGCACAGATTGGGTGGAGGTTGCTCAAGACTTCCGCGCAAAGTCTCTGGGATGGATTCTGGAGCACGCTGTTCTGGGCTATTGAGAAAGCCGAAGACTTGTGGGAAGAATCCGGACGAGGCGACAACAAAAAAGAATGGGTCGTAGATGCTGTTATGGACTTCGCGAAACAGAAGTGGAATCTGAACTTTATCACTCGGCGAGGTCTGCGTGTGTTTGTTGGGCGTGTAGTGGATGCCGCGTTGGACGAGCTGAACAAGACTGTTGGAAAAGACTGGAAAAGTAAGGTCGGGGACGTTCAGTCAAAACTCGCGGACAAAATTCCGTTTGTGGACTGTGTTTTGTAAGCCTTTATAGGTTTATTTTGGCGTTGTTTTAGGCGCGAGGGGTATAGGTCCCGACCGCCCAAAGCCCGCCCTTAAAATCCAAACAAGGAGGCCAGGAACATGTCGGAAGAATCCATGAGAGCCGTATACTCCTCCACAGAAGCCCCGGACGACGTGAAGGAGATGCTCATACAACAGAAAAAGCGTGAGTTGGCGTATCATCAACGCCAGGTCGACGTCTTGACGCAGGAGTTAATTGCCCTGCGTGGCAAAGACGACTAAGATAACAAAAGGCGAGCCCGAGAGAATATCTCGAAGCTCGCCTTTTTTCATGTCAATCATCATCCTCACAGGAGAGAAGGTACGTGTAGGTGAATATGAGCAATACAGCAATAACGATGACAACCTCCATCAAATCCCCCCTATCCGCACTTGGAGTATCCGCAGTTCCGGCAGGTGATGCAACCACTCTCGAACTGAAGCTCTTTTCCGCAGTCAGGACATGAGTCCACCCGCGGCTCTGGGACTTGGAGTGCGATGTCTGCGTCTTTCGCGAGTGTCTGTCCGATTAGGTCGGGGCATGAGAGTCCTTCGGCCTCAGGATTCTTCAGCGCGGCAGGGCAACGTATGCCACGGAGCTGTTCGATGATTTCCTCTGTGTCTACGCCTGCACGGAGTGCAAGCGACACGAGCCGACTCGTGGCCTCGGATTGAGAGTAACATCCTCCTGTGCGCCCGGTAGCGGTGAATACTTCGCACGTACCATCCTGGTCCGAATTTACGGTGACGTATAGCTTGCCGCACCCTGTTCGGGTTTTGGTCGTGTGGCCGTAGGTGGTACGGGGCCGTGTGCGCTTCAGAGAGCTTTCTTTTTGGGTAGGTGTAGGGGTAGCCTTAGAAAGCGTCTGGCCGGTCCGAGAACCGTCCCTATAGACCGTCACGCCCTTGCAACCAGCTTTCCACGCCCGGAAATAAACATTCCAAACATCTTCCTCGGTAGCATGTGCCGGCAAGTTTATTGTCTTGCTGATGGCGTTGTCAACGTAGGGTTGGAATGCGGCTTGCATGTCGATGTGGTCTGCAGGAGAGATGTCGTGTGCGGTTTTTATTCTCTTGCGGCGTTCTTCGGACATGTCTTGCAGGGTGGGATGTGGGACCGTGTGTATTTCGTTGTCAATTTGCCGCTGGTATTCTGTCGCGTAGAGTGGCTCAATGCCAGACGAACAACCTGCAATCATACTGATGGTTCCTGTCGGTGCGATGGTGGTGAGTGTCGCGTGGAACGGTTTGTCGCTCCGGAGTCCTTTGTCATGTGAGATCTTGCAGGACTCGTCGTGTGCGGTCTCATGGATCACTCGCATGATTTCCGCGCCCAAGGCCCGAGCTTCAGTGGTATCGTAGTCTATGTCGAGATGTGCAAGCATATCTGCAAAGCCCATTACTCCGAGACCGAGTTTGCGTGTGCGGTTCGTGGCCTCTTCTATTTCTGGGAGTGGGTGCTCTGTTACCTCGCGGACGCCTTCAAGAAACCGCACGGCTCTTCGGGTGGTTCTCTCAAGGAATGTCCAATCTACTTCGCCGTCGGACAGCATCTGATACAAATTAATAGAGCCGAGATTGCATGACTCCCACGGAAGGAGAGGCTGTTCACCGCAGGGATTGACGGCATCAATATCCCCAAGTTCAGGATTTGGGTTGTGTTCGTTTACTCGGTCAATGAACAATACGCCCGGTTCGCCGTTTTTGTGTGCCTGCCGGACTACAAGCTCGAACAACTCAAACGCCGATACATATTCTGTCACGCCCTCGAACTTCAACATAAAAGGCTCATCACGTTCCACGGCTGCCATGAAAGCGTCTGTAAGTGCGACGGAGATGTTGAAGTTTGTGAATCTCTCGGGGTCATCTTTGCAGGTGATGAACTCCTCGATGTCCGGGTGCTCTACGTGCAGGATTGCCATGTTTGCTCCACGCCTCTTGCCGCCTTGTTTGACGGTGTTCGTGGCAGCGTTGAAGACTTCCATGAAAGACACAGGACCAGATGCCGTGCCTCCCGTGGACGCGACGTGCCAATCTCGGGGTCTGATGTTAGAGAACGAGAATCCTGTCCCTCCGCCAGACTTCTGGACGAGGGCCATGTTTTTTACTGCGCCGAAGATTGATTCCATGGAATCCTCGATAGGAATCACGAAGCATGCTGAGAGTTGCTCGTTGTTTGTTCCGGCGTTCATCAGCGTCGGACTGTTCGGGAGGAAGTAGTTGTATCTCATAAGATCGAAGAAGTTGTCTCTTTCTGCATAGTTGCTGGATATTCGTTCTGCTACACGCCTGTACATATCTTCGACCGATTCTTCGTTCGGTTGAAGGTATCTCTGCCTGAGGACGTTCTTTAGATATTCATTCGCCATATAATCATCCTTTCTTATTCTTTGAGTGCCACAAGAAGTCCGCTAAAAACACCACCTCCTCACTCCTCTTCTCGGTCTTTCCATGTTAGTGTAATATTCAGCGTAGCATAATCCCCCGGACGACGCTTGACGATTCCATACTCTGCGCCATCGAACTCTACAGCACGATCGATTTCTGCTTTATCATTCCGGTGCTTGAACTTTCCGCTCTCGTAATTCTCCTTAACCCGCTGCAATACGTCAATCATCCGGTCTATTGCTTGGATTCCTATGACTCTTTGATGTCTCTCGTACCGCTCTTCTGCACTTTTCACGTTATCCCCCCTTGTTCAATATCTGAACTTACGAGCGGACTGTGCGTTCGTAAGCCCATGTATTCCATAACTTCACGCAGGTGCAAACGCTCCATTCCAAACCTCCATATTTTCGGGTGTGTTTCCCGGAGAAGTTGGATTCTGTTCGGGTTGATGTCCCGGTGAACACCGAAGAGGCAGAACACGCATGCCGTTGCCTTGTAGCCCATGTCGTAGATTTCTGGATACCTGAGGTTCTTTTTGCGGATGTACTCCCAGACGTCATTCTGTTTCCAAAAGGCGATAGGTTGCGACAACGGCCTTCTGGCTGTGAATGCATTGCACCCGTTACGAAGATACGACTGTTTGCGAAGTGTGCCCTCGATTGCCGTGATTCCTACAAACGGCTTCAATCCTGTCACACGCTCAATCTTCAAAAAAGGCTCCTTCTTCATAATGTCGCAGCATTTATGCGATATAGGAAAAGGAGCACTCAGGAGAAATTTCCACTTTTGCGGTAGGGGAGTCCATGCACCCTTGCCGCGTATGATATCCCTCCGCCTCTTTGGGTTCATTTTTGTCCTGCGGAACTCATGAATTGTCTGCGACACGGTTTTATTCACCACAGGATAACCAAACTCCCGCACGACCCCGGGATAAAACATCCGAGGTCGCACGGTCATGGTATTTTCAACGCTGTTAACAAACTTACGAACTTCAGGAAACTCGAGTCCGGTATTGCCGTATATTGCGACGACATCCGGCTTAACGCTCCTCACGAGGTCCAGGAGTACGATGCTGTCTTTGCCTCCAGAGTACGACACGTAGACCCTGCCGTCCCATTCTTCAATCCATTCGCGGATGCGCAAAAGCGATTTCTGAATTTTTGCCTCGAGTGGAAGAGCCTGCATCTGTTTCAACTCATAGTTCTTTATCTTGTTGGTCATGGCTGTCTGCTCCTGAGGTAGTCTATGACATGATCCAGTGCCTTGTTTAGAGTCTCAAATCTCTCTGTCTGATGATATTGTATCCAATAGTGACTCTTGTTCGCGTCTCCCCACACGAAGATGGGGATGTAGCTCATAAAGGCTGTACGAATCTCCATGGAGGTTCCAATATATTTGTGCTGTGGAGCAGACATTTCAACCAGCAGAGCATCCGCGCGGTGAATCATCTCCAAGTCATTCTCTACAATCCACGCAGGGTCGTAGCACTTCGATGCGTCCTTACCCTCGTACGGGTCCAAGCATTCAATCCCTGCTACTTCGAGTCTCTCACGCGCAGTCTGTCGCCACTCTTTGCACATTCCTACGCCTGCCATGATGGCACCAGCCAGATACACCTTCGGCTTGTCGATCATTCTGCATCGCCTCCTATATACTCGTAATAACGAGCTTGCCGTTCGCCTTCATAAACGACACGAATTTCTCCTGCCTCTTCCAAGGTCTCCACGACGCGTTTCAGTCCATCTGCCTTGATATACCGGGAGGAGTATTGCATTAGTTGCCTGTGAGATATCCTTCCGCGCCTCTTGATGAAGCCCAGAATCTTAGAAGTATCAACCTCGGAGTCTGATGTTGTCATGGCGTCTACGACTCCGTGCATATTTTCGCGGACCTCGTCCAGCATTTTGTGGGCTACTTCGAGATGTCTCTGCTCCACGACGAGGTCGTTGCTCTCGGAGACAGAGATTATCATTCCGAGCTTCAAAATCATATCAACCCACCGCGAATAGAAGTCCGTCTCGTGGAATTCGTCCTGCATGACAGACTCGTGCTTGTACCACTCTCGATACCACTCCTTGGCTTCAGATGAGAAAGTAAACTTTCCGCGGAGGTTTCTTATCTGGGCAAGGTCATCTATCAATCTCTGCTCGACGACTTCATATTCCTCCGGCGCGTCGTCCTCTGGAAAAGGCACCAGCCTCTTCGGTTCCTCCTGATAGACAAAAACTGTCCTCGACAAGAATCCACCGCCAACGGCCTCGACAGGAATTGCCTGCCGAAGCCATGCGGCGGTAGAAGCACCGAGGAAATTCACGCATATATCATTAAGCTCATCCGTCCCTGCTGTTTTTGTGTCGTATTTCCACTTATCGGGACAATCGTAGAGGTCTGTCATGTATTTCACAATCCCAGCCTCGACGCTTGTCTTTCCGAAGAACACGAATAACTCGGACGCATGCACGGTCCCGGTTGACTTGAATTTTACCTCGGTGTTCCCGTGAATTTCCGTGCCCTCTGCGAGAAAGCTGATTAGCCTTTCGGGAGTTATCCTGTCTGCGAACATTCGTGGAGGTTCTGGCAGGGAGGACAGTATTTTCTGTGCCTGTCTTATGGCGGTTGACTTATGACACTTTGCCGCGGCTGCGACAAAGATAATATACATATTCGGAAATATCCTGAAATACTTGCGGTCCAGGTAGACGTTTCGTTCAAGCGTTGACGCGATGGCCGACACTCCTGCCCAGAGGTCGAACAGCTGAGGCGTTTCAAGGCCATCGTTCCAGCGCAAATACTCCGCAAGCCAACCATCTTTTATCTGTCGTGACATGGCCCCACCTCCTATGCGACAACATCCCAGTTATCGCCTACCTTTACGTCTGCTGGGATGGAGAGTGTTCTGTTTCCTATCTGGAATGGACGTTCAAACTCCTCCTTTATGATTTGTTTCACCTCTTCGACCTGTTCGGGAAGGCATTGAATAACGAGAGAGTCATGAAGTTGAAGAATAATCCGTGCCGGATGAGGGAGTCTCGCGTGTATGCTATACGTCGCGCGATGTATAGCGTCTGCCACAGTGCTTTGGGGGATGTATGCTATGGCATCGCGGAACGTGCTATCATTCAGACGTCCCATGAAAGTCCTCTTCCGACCGAATGGGTTTTCTAACATGCGCTCTTTGCGCACCTTGTCCTGGGTCTCTCTGTGCCACTGACGGAGAAGTGGGTAGGTATCGTGGTATTGTTGTAGGAGTCTCTTACCATCCGCTGTTGGTAATTCTGCGAATCGCGCAAACGTAATGGGACCCATCATGTAGTTCGCGCCGTGTGTGATTCGCTTGCCGAGCTGGCGTTCTTCGTACGTGATGTCTTCTAGATTCTTGTCGAATATCATCGCGGCATTTGTTCTGTGAATGTCTCCGCCAGAGTTTACAACCTTGAGCATGTTCGGGTCTCCCGAAGCGTAGGCAACGACCCTGTTCTCGGCCTGTCCGAGGTCAGCCCCGACGAACGTGTAGCCTTCATCAGGAACATAACACTCACGGCATACGCCGGCAGGAATGGTCTGAAGGTTTAGGCCTTTGCCATCCACGCTCTTTCGCGAGGATAACCTGCCTGTCTCCGTGCCGCTCACGAGGTACGCCGAGCGTAGCCTGCCGTCGTCGTCATAGTCCACGTTCAAATAGGACGAGAGCAACTTGCGATGCTCCCTCACCTCAAGAATCAACTCAAGTGCCCTGTTGTGTGTCTTGCGGTAGAGTTCTTTTATCGTGTTCGCGTCTGCTGTAGGATTGCCCGTCTTGCCGTAGCGCGGTTTGAAGTTGAGAGTCTCATACAGAAATTCTTTCATCTGCTTCGACGAGTAAACATTCAACTCCTTCCCGGCCAGTGAGTTCAGCTCAGACTGTAATTCCTCGAGTTTCTTTTCTACCTCAGCACGAGCATCCGAGAGCTTTTCTTCATCTATTTTAACTCCGAGTTCATGGATATCTATATAGATCTGCAGGAGCGGATGGACATGGTTATAGTAAAAGTCTAGGACATCTATCTCCTTGGCATCTTCTATCTGTGCCATGGCGACTTCGTACGTCAATGCGGCGTCTTTTGCGTTGTAGACCCATCTATCAGACTGAATCGTGTCTTTATAGAATGGCTCTCGAGTGTAAATACTTACCAAAAAGTCCAAGCCCTTCGGGAGTTCGGGGTATATTACATTCGCAAGGTTCATTGTATCCAGGGCCAGATTGCGGACGTTTATTCCTGAGCGTTGCAGGAATATAATGTCATACTGCGCATTCTGTCCAATCTTTTTCACCGAAGGGTCTTCAAGAATATCTGTCAACATTCTCCAAACCTCAGCCTCGTCGTCAATACTCCAACAAGGCTCGCCATTTCTCTGGGCAATCGGGATACTCATTGCAACGTCAGAAGAGTATGCCAGCGCGATACAATCAATAAACCGCGAGCCTGAGCCAGCGGTCTCAATGTCAAACGCAAGCCATTCGGCCTGTTTGCACCGGTCCACGAAATCTCGAATCTGACTCAATGATGGATTCGTAAGATACGTCCTCTCAGGAAGTTCCAGCTCAGGACCACGACTGAACTCGTCTGCGGCCCGGTCCATGTCAAAGCACAGAATCGGAAAGTTCTCGTATTGGCGGATGACATGTGCTGGATGATACATTGGAATATACTTTCCGAATGACGCCTTCAGAATCGAACCACGCCACTCTCCGATAGACACCGTAGGATCTTTCATCACAGCCTTGAGAGCTTCTGCTCCAAGCACGATTGTCAGGTCCGGATTGATCTCCTCGAGTTCTTGCTCGATGTCTTCCCAGAGTTGCAGGAGTTCCTCGGTCGGATTCTTGTTGTTCTTATCTTTGTAATACCTCGATATTTGAATTTTCCTCGACTTAATAACGTTAGTTATATAGCATGACGAGCGACGTATGCCGCTCCGTGACAAAACCTTGTTCAAAAGCTGTCCCGAAGGACCCACGAAAGGCCGTCCCTGTTTCAACTCAACCTGACCCGGAGCTTCTCCGACAATAGCTATCTTTGCATCTCGCGGGCCTTCGGGTGGTACAGCGATGTTGTCAGTCATTATACCAACTCCCAGAGTAGTGTTATTGCTAAGCCTACATAAAGCGTGTTAAGCGTGACAATAATATAAGGAAGGGCCATTCGTGTCTTGTTCACGAACAGCCCGAGGCCAACTATGACATTCAGTGTCAGTGTCGCGATGCCCAGTGCAATACACAAGAAGAGTATCATTCATCGACCCCCTCTTCGATGAGTCTCTGTGCAACGTAGGTCTTCATTGCCGCGTAGTTGTGCTCGGATTTCTCAATCGCCACACCATAACGACCTAACTTTGCGGCGGCTACAGCAGTTGCACCGGAACCTCCGAACGGGTCCAAAACAATGTCCTCTGGGTCGGAAGAGCGTTCGATGATGGTCTCGAGTAGCTCCTCAGGTTTCTGTGCCGAGTGTATTCTCTGGTCAGGGTTTGTGCGTTTGATGCCACGGAATACATTGTCCGGATAGGAATTCAACATGCGCCGACCTTTCCATGCGTGGAATATGCATTCATACGCGTGCGTGTGTCGGTACCCGTGTGATGCCGAACTTCCGGAGCCTTTGTCCCATATAAGCGGTATCGGGTCAGCTTCGAATCCGGCCTCTTCGAGATAGCTCAAAACCTTCCAGTGGTGTTCTGCGGCGAAGAAGACGTAGATGTGAGAGTCTTCTGCCATTACGCGATAAAGCTCCTGCAGACTCGCCGCGAGGATTAACAACGCGTGGTCTTTTTTGTCATCGTACTCAAGCCCATACGTCTTCGCAAACTGGGACGCTTTGTCCATGTCAATGCCCCATGGCGGGTCAGCAATCGCAAGGTCGATACTCTCGTCCTCGAAAGTTTTCATCACGTCCAGACAGTCGCCATACAAGAGGTCCACTCGGTCCTCAGGGACTGTCAGGTCAGAACGCCGTGCGAGTTCCTCCAGAATCTTCTCCTCTTCGATACGCTTGAGTCTCTGATATGCCTTTGTCTTGCTTTCCTCTTCTGCAAGCTCCGGGTGTTCTTCGAGTGCCTCTGCAAGGTGAAGGTCCATTGTGACTCCGCCCACGCTTTTCTCTGTGAACTTCGCGGTGTCTCGCACGCCCCAACCATCGGACTCGTGACCCTTCACAGCCTTGCCGTGTTGTTTTTGTTTTAGCTCGTGAATCTGTTTCCGTGCAAGGACTGCCTCTTGCCACGTCAAGTCTTTCCGGTGTAAGTTCTCCGCAAGTTCTATTTCCTTCCGCTGAAGGTCGTCCATGCCTTTTCGCACGTCTACAAGCATTTCATCCCATTTGAGCACGTCACGTACGGCACTAAATCTCCGTCCACCTGCGACGATGTTCAACTCCTCGTCTACTACAGGTGGGTGAATGAGGCCATTCTTTTGAATGTCCTCAGCAAGATCTTGGAGTGAACCGTAGTCGTAACGCACTCGATCGTCCAGCTTAACATCTGCTACTTTAACTACCTGATGTGACATTTAATCACTCCTTTCGTAGATCACAGTCACCACCATCACCTCGGGTTCCTTGTCGGATTCGATGTCGATCTTTTCCTGCAGGAAATCAGGTGCTTTTCTCCCTCCGAAGACGTCTTGATACGTTTTCAAAATATTCACCTGCCCAGAATTAGCTGCGCAGAGTAGCTCCTCGAGGCGTGTAATCTTGTCATTGAGTTTGACTGATTCGTTAGGCATGCTCTCACCCCCGTAAGTTCAAGAATTGAAAAAGCCACACGGCTCTTTCTCTTTGCATCCGTCGAGCTGACATGGTGCACCTACATAATCCATCAGAAACCCAGCACTGCCCAGAATGCTCGCTGCTTCAGCGCGCATCTGCACCGCAAGCCTCCGGATTTCCCATTGCGCGCGTTGGCAGAGTCTCAGATTCCAGAAGTGCATCAGCGACCTAAGATTCATTGTCATCACGATGTTGGTCTGTGTTGCGTTGGGGTAGAGCATTCTGATATCTTCCTGCGGAATTCCAAGAGCCTCGAGTTGCTCGGTGGCATCCTTGATAGCATTCAGAGCGTTGTCGAAGGCTTCGTTCGCACGAGTCGAGCGGAACCCTGGCTTGATGAAATCTCTCGCCTCAGTCGCACGCTGACTCTGCTGGGCGTAGGATGCTATCCGATGTCTCACGAGTTGATGACTCGCCGCACGTGAGAGTCCTGTGATGAGAAACGTCATGGAAACGTGCTCCAGAATGGAATAGTGCCCGCTTTCGATGACATTCCTCAACAGGGACTCTTTTTCGCTGTGGGGAGAGTTCCGGATGATACCTTCTGTGATGTGACTTGCCCGGCAGACTTTCGCCGCTCCGAACAGCACGTTCAGCGGCTCAGGAGTCGACGCCAAGATGTTGACTCTCATTCAACACCCTCCCTTTTGTTGGAAGATCCGAGCATGTTACTACTCCGCTTGGTGTCTGACAATCTATCTACCATCACCCATTCTGGATGTTCTACCCGATAAAACAATACCTGCGCTATAGCAGAGTGTCCGTCGATGTGGTAAATCTGGTCCATTAGGAACTCGTCCTTGACTTCTGGATCTACATCATACAAAAACATCCTTCTGTCAGAGATGTTATGCACATCCAACTTCACTTCGCCGCGGTAATTCGAGTCTACCACGCATGCACCAACAACTAAACCCTTCGTGGCATTCCCAGAGCGGTTCTCTACCACCATAGCATACTCCGGTTCGTATTCTACTGCAAGTCCTGTCGATAACAACGCACTCTCCCCCGGCAGGAGCCTCACGGGCAACACCGAAGGCAGAGTGTATATGTCGAAACCAGCATCACCTTTTCCGTAATTCTTGTGAGGGACCTTAGCGTCTGGGTCTAAGACTGTAAACTTAACTTGCATTCCACACACTCCTCTCAGTCTTTTATTTCTCCGCGAGCGTTCAACATGTTCCTACAATCCTTGCAGAAGAACGTCCTTTCGGATTCTCCCAGAGACGTTATCTCCTGTAGGCGTCCATGCGGACACTCGCCGGATCTCTTCAACTCTGCCATCAGCTCGGCTTCGAGTTCTTTTGCGCGATGTAAAATCGCCTGCACGATTTGGAGCATATCTCGCTTGGATAGTTCCATGCTAAGACCTCCAAATGAAGGAGTCTATGCCTTCTCGGAGCTGGGCCAGCAAGATGCTCTGGTCTCTGATTGCACGCAAAAGTTCTCCCGCCAGCTTGTGGCAGTCATCAATAAGCATGCTTTTCCCTGCGTTTCTTATCAGATACTTGTTGCCTTTCAGTCTGTAGTCGCCTTTTACATGACGTTCCTCTGAACCCGAGTCTATGAGCACAGCCTCGGTCTGCACGTCCCACCAGTCGGGGTCATTCTTCGGCGTTGCTACGACCTGCGCTCTAAGGTCGATGCCGTCCCCAATCCTCAACAATACCTTTGCATACTGCGAACCGTCCAACTCTTTCCACTCCATACTAACACCTCCAAAATAAAGTCTCAAAAAGCCGAGGAGGCAAAAGCCCCCTCGACTCCTTGAGATGGGTTAGGTTTACAGAGGACGGTAGCCCTGGACGTTAGCCCGAGGCTCGCCACGGTATTCTTGATGCTCTACACGAACTTCCAGCTCGGAGCCGATAATGTCCTCGGTAGCGAACCCTTCGGGGTCCCATTCAAAACCAGCGGCCTTGAGAAAACGCTTCAGCATGGGCAGGGCCTGAGGCTTCAGGGAAGTATTCAGGCGCAGTTGCCATCCTTGGAAAGTCTCGTCTTCGGTGATTTCGAGAATCCAATGCACATACTGACTTTGACCATCACGAGCGTCACGAATTTCTCCTCCGACCACCTTTACGGGATACCAACCAGGTTCTACAATCTCCGGAACTTCGTCCAAGTTAATGTTTACACGGGGCATTAATAAATTCCTCCTTTAGAATTTAAGTGATTTGATGCCGATACATACATCCTACGCCAACTCACACACAAACTCCTGCTCATCTACCACCTCCTTTAATCTCCTCGGGCCTTTTTGATTTTCTCGATCATCTTAGCAAAGTTAGCCTCTTCTGAAGCTGCCAGGATGGGTTTCAGACTCCCATAGTCGTCTACTGTGTTAAAGCGTGACCTCGCAGAGATTCTTCTGTCAGGTTGGGTCTGAAGCTTGAACAACGACTCTCCACGTGAGTGCTCCGCATAACAACGATAAATTTCATCGAAGTAAATAGGTGCTCTCTGGGGGAACTTCTTGCCTACCATCATAGGCAGGGTCTTAATTGCGCCTGTTACCTCGTCCTGCACGATTTGCTCATGGCCTATGACTACGAAATGCGCGTCGAATAGCTTAATCTTCTTGAAGATGTCCTGGAACCTGTTCACGAGCTGTCCCCATTGTGGCAGAGACAATCCCTCGGTAGCCTTGGAACCTGAAGCGGCTACGCCAAGAATGTCGTTGATACAAGCATCCAAAAGCGTAGTCGTAGAGTCGAGAACATACGTCTTCGCTGTCGGGTTCTGGTAGTGCTCCTGAAAGTCACTCAGGAACTCACGCCACACCGTAGGTCTCTTGGAGGATGTGTCCTCCTTGTAAGTCTTCCATTCTACATGTGGCATATCCTTGTAGGTCTTGTAGCCCTCGTCCAGGTCAAAGAAGAACACAGGCTTTGGGAATGTTGCCGAGAACGCGCTCTTTCCCGAGGCGAATTCTCCATACAACAACACACGTAGCCAATCACCATCCAGATAATTATTCAGGTCTTCCCTCACACACTTTCAACCTCCTTCTGTTTTTAGTCATCCAACGGATTCCAGTGTCGTTCTACATACATGCCTTCTGCAATCTTTTCAGGGTCTTCGCACAAGCAAAGGTCTCTGTATTTGCAGTAACCCCACATCATACACGAGTTCCAGTTCGGTCGCCACGCATGCATATCCTCTGGATCGGTGTTGGAGATTTCGTTCATTATTGAAGTCATGACTCGGACGTATTCATCCATCTCCCACGGCTCACGGGTGATAATGTCGCGGTCGTAGTCCATCTTAGACTTCGTGAAATAGAGTGTGTTAATCACGGCGTGTAGGACAGGCTTTCCGATAAGACGCGAGGCCGCGAAGCAGTAAGTGCTCATCTGAATGTCCGGCCTGAACTGGTAGTAGTAGGTGTAGCCCATGCGTGTCGCTGTCTTATGGTCCAGAATTGCCGTAAGTCCCGACCACGAGACCACTCCGTCAAAACGCCCTATAAGCCTATGACCGTCAAGGTCCAGCTCGAACTTCTGCTCCGGTGCAGTGACAAACTGTAGCGGTTCTGTTTTCTTGTTGTATTTCTTGAAATACCCGCGCAGGAGATTCTCTCCGCGTTCTGCCGTGCGCAGATACTCGTCCGACGTGTCCTGCCAATGTTTGTGGAACTCGTTCAGAGCCTGCTCTTCGTCCCATGTCGTATACCACACATAGAGACCCTCGTGAATCGCACGTCCGAAACTCAATGCCGTAGGTTCATTGAACGGGACCTTATGGCGAACGTATTGCCAGTAATACTTTCTGGGGCATTCGAGATAAGTCTTCACGCTGGACGCATCAAAGAACTCTGGAAAGCGGTCGCGTGTCATGACTTCTCATTCTCCTCCAGCATTTTCAACAACTCCTTCCGCGCCTCTGGGTCCATGTCTTTTAGTTGTGACTTGACATCCTTCTTGGACTTAGTATAGCGTTTCTTTTTCCTCTTGGAGTTACTGCCGGATGACTTTTCCTTGCTGGTCTGTGCCGCAGCATCACGACGCTCTCTGCGCAACTTGCGCAAACGCTCCCGAAGTTCCTCGGTCGAAAGGTCGCGGTATGGATTGTGGAACTCTTCGTCCTGCTCTCGCGGTCCTTCGAGCCACTCCTCAATGTCGGACTCATCGATAACCTTAGAACCTCCGAAGTCATCGTCGATGCACGTAATCCCGAGCTGGTTATTCCTCCACCAGTTCACGCGGAATGTCTTTCCATTGTGTCGTATCTTGCGTTCTTCCATCTGTTCACCCCCCAAACATATGTGCCATCACATACAACAAAATCCAGAGAAAGAACAAGTCCTCGAGAAGCACGCGAACTCCAGACTTCTTTCCCCTGCTCTTGGCCACACACATCACTCCTATAACTGTTCTCCGTATTGACTGACCATAGCGTCTGCGTATCTGTGAGGACCGTTCCACGATTCAGGCAACGTTCCTCCGTGCTTGCGGACGTTGTTCTGTCCGGCGTTGTAGGCAAGTATCATGGTGTAAACATCACCATCCCAGAGTTCTTTCTGATAGGAGAGATACCATGCGGTGACTTCTGCGCCCACTTGAATGTCCCATGTGTCTGCGTGTTCGAAGGAAGACCAGCCATGAACGTCGTTGCCCTCCTGCTTTAGGTTCCCTGCCACGAAGTCTGCTGTGCGTTCCATTATCTGTCCGTAGCCTTTCTCACCGTCACGTCCTTCCACCTTTTGATACCCTGATTCCCAACCCATGACGTGTGCCATAAGCGTGGAGGGTATGTCATGACGTTCTCCCGAGAGGACTAACGCGCCGGACATTTCTGCGACAAATCCTGTGCAAAGGTTGCTGTTGTAGGACATCACAACGTCTGCGGTTTCCACGAAGTCGTATACGCGTTCCTTGTTGACATCGAATTCCACAGTGTGCTCTGGCTCGCCGGTACATTTAAACGCTATATCAGTCCAAAGAGAATCCACATAAGAATAAAATCCGAGAGCGCAAATTAACACTACCATGAAATACACGGCCAACTCGTTTCTGGGTATATGCATTTATTCACCCCCTTTCGTATGTAAGAGGCGACATGAGCCGCCTCTGAGGGGGACTTACTCAGGAGATCTTTGTGAAGTTCTCGCGAAAAGAAGGTTACCATGCGGGTCATATACTTGGACCAGAAGTGTGCCTGACTCGGTAGCCTGGCAAAGAACCTTCACCGCGAGTTCGGACTCTGCATCGTGGTTCTGGTATACGTCAATGCTCATCCCGCCCGACTTCGCTGCAGGACCTCCGTGCAGGTGATTCTTTCTTCCGTCAATCTGTGCATCAAGATAAAAATTTCTCACACTATTGCACTCCTTTCATAGGGAGACTCATGTAGTCGTGATGAAGCAACAAGCCTATCATACAGTAGTTGATGATGTCCATGTAGGTGTCCTCAAGGGATTCGTATCGAGGCTTTTGTGTGGCTTGGGTGAGGTTGGCGAGTCTCTCGATTTTGTCTGTCATCCGCACTACAACACCAGCATGGCCGAATATGAGAATGTTCCTCGGACCGTAGTCGCGTTGCTTGCTGATGAGAAGCTCCCTGCAGTCGTTGATTATCTCGGCAGAAGTTTTGATGGAGTGCACTTTCAAGGCATCCAACGCAATTTCTGCTATGTCGTAATATGTGCTCATAGACGGCTCCGAGAGGTCCTTCTGAGAAGATCTGAGTGCATCTTTCATCTCGCGAATGTAGACCTTCTCACAGTAATGTGTGTCTTGTTGGCGCGCGTGTATGCGATGATAGAAGTTCTTGTAGAGGTGCTGTGCGGCATCTTCGAAGTAGTGAATCTCCATACGTCACCTCCTTTAGGCGTAGTAGCCATCGAGTTGCCATCCAAATTCTTCCATGTACCGCGCCCAGCAGTCGGTCATCAAGTGAAACAGGACGAACTCATACGCAACATCCCAATGAATCTCACTCTCTGCGTGGGGCCAGAACTCCATGATATTCTTAGCGTTCATGCTCACAATCTCTTCGAATGGCTGAGGAGTCCAGAGGTCGAGATGCTCCCTGCAAATCTTGTGGATGTCTATCATGACACCTTCTACGATTCCGTAGGTCGCAACGTGTTCCACCATAGCATCAACGCAATCCTCCACGAGGACTCTGTATTCATGTGATTTCCTCACGTTCATCTACTCACTCTCCTCTCGGTATTTTGCACCACGCGCAACCCCGGCGCATGTCCGAGAACAGTACTTCGGCCTGGGCTGGTTCTTGTGTCGGATGACCTTCGTTTGCTTACTGCACATAGCGCATTGAAAGTGATACACGCGGTAGCTATGCTTGGTTGGATGTGGTGTTACTTGCACGTCCTACTCACCCCCCTCTTTGGTATGTTCAAAAATTGAACTTACGTATGTAGACCCGACAAGAACGGCATCGCCGCGGTTGCCATTCTTGTCTGTGGTCCTGCAACGCGTGCCCGCCCCACTGTTGCACCCGAGGACCATTCTTCCTCGGAACCCTCAAGAATACTACTCCGCACCCCAGCCGAAGGGCTTCATGATTCCTCGTTCTCCTCGTCTTCCTCTTCACGCACCACAATGTTCCTTCGCTATGCCTCGTGTCTAATTGTGTGGTGATGTTTCCAGTGTTCTTCCTGCACATACACAGACATTTCAACTACACTCTTTATTTCTACTTTGATCGCTCCATCACAATGGGGGCACACAATTTTTTGCACCCCGCACTTACATGTAACTGATTCTCATATTTACAATAAGGACAACTAAAAGGGAACATTTTCGCTCCTTTCCTTCGCTAAATTCATGTTACCTGTCCATGACGAAGTGGTGCATACGTCCACATAAGTCGCATGCTACCGCAAAGACCTCGATCTCTCGCGGTTCGCATGATTACCGGCGCGAGAAGCTCCAGACACTCCTGGACCTTATCCACAGCCTGACTAACATTTCTTTCCAACTCATCTTCCATCTCACACACCCCCTTGGTATGTAAAAGGGGCGGATGGGTGTTCACGAGGGGGAGTAGACCGTCATGAGACACGAGCCTTATAACCATCCGCCCACAACATAAGCCCGGCGATTACATGCGATATTGCCGGGCGGTTCTGTTGTTGAGTGTAGGTATATTATACCAAAACTCCCGGGCCGTGTCAACCTTTTTAGAGAAAAATTTTACTTTAGTTCTTTAAAACGCCAAAGAGTCCTTCTCCGACCTGACATCCGGACGGTAAAAATATCATCTGCTTCCCAGAGATCGTGCATACGCACCAAGTCGGGGTTGGTATGAATGTCTCCGACCTTGCGGCAGGACACAATCTCGGTATCTGGGTCAGCAAGCATCACAAACGGCCAGTATCCCGTGACTCGTGGATCATACCGCACAACCTCGAACGTGCTCCACTCCAGGTTCTGGTTCCTTCCGCGGTGATGTAGGACATCATGTTCATAAATAGGATTCCCGTGGTCGTCCCTTCTCCCCAAGGCACGCATTATCACCAACGGGCCTGGCATTCCGTCTGCGACATTTTCCGTGACCTCGTTAATAAACGACTCCTCGAAGATGTAATGATTGTATGCGTATTCCATCTCACTACCGTCCCACATGCGATAAGACCATCTTGCGAGGACGTCTCTTCGTGACTCTATTGTCATCACCTCCTTCAGGTTATGTAATGCCCCGCGTAAGTTCAAGAGTTGAACTTACACAGGGCGGAGGAGGTCCTACTCGGATTCCAAAGCCTCTTTCACGCGGTGGATAAGCATGTCGACTATATCATGCAGGTCATCCTTCGGGGGAGATTCTGTGGATAGCGTGTGGGCAAGATCCTCCAAACCTTCCAGGACTTCTGCAAGTGTCTGGTCGGCGATTATGCGGCGTTGCTGTTCGATTTTCCGCGCGTCTTCCTCTTCGGCCAACATAACACGCAACAGATTCGGGTCTTGAGTGGTCATTCGGTCACGCTCCTCTCCATGCTTCTTCAATTTCTTTCGTCAGAGTCTGCATGAAGCAACTCCACTGTATGCAGGAGTTATCGCATGGACTATCGCCCTCGGAGACCTCGTACATTCTGCGATGGAGTTTGCATTCAAGCTCCGACAGGTCAATTTCGCGTTCTTTGGACGCGTCTTTGAGAATTTGCTGTATCTGGGCGAGTTTCTCCATGGCCTCGGCCTTCAGACTGCTGGCCCGGTCCTCCAGTTTGCGCCTTGCCGAGTAGATATCATTGATGATCTTCAGAGACATTCCCAGGAGTATCACAGACTCATTCAGCGGGAACCAGTCTCCGCCGATTTGCATGGTCCTTCTGCTCGGGTCATACATTCCTCCGAGCTGTCCGCTGGGATGTCCTTGGAGTTCTGGAGGTATTCGTAGGAACCTGTCTTGTTTTGCGATGAGAACCAACCTTCGCAGACAGGCCAAGACCTCGGACTCGGAGAGTTGGATGGTCTCGGACCTCGTGGTGCACGTGACATAGGGCGTCTTGTAGCTTTTTGCGGCTTCATGGAGCATTTCTTCGTATGGGTCCTCCGTGTCCTCACCTGGTGCGAGGTCGAAGAGGTCGTATTCTAACTGCGTGTGATCCGGCAGAGGTGGAATGGTAGTCTGCTCGAATCTTCCGTGCGGGCCTCGAATCTTGTCTAACAGTCCGCACATTCCCTGGGCGAGCGTGAGTAGTTCATGTCTTGCCATAGATGTCACATACTTGTCGTAGGTGCGGAGGATTATGCCGTGTGAGGAGGGATCCCGCACGAGCACCATCCTCGCCGTGCCCGGTTCTACAAGCTCCTTCGGCTGGCCGTGTTTGATTTCGTATGCGTATTGGATGTCAGCGTGTATTAGGTCCTCGCAGAAATGCGCCGTGGCGTCCAAGATGACCGCACAGTCTGCCCGGTCGAGTAGAATGTCCGAGTCCTCTCCGACGCGGCTCAGAAGCATCAACGGCACACCTGCAACATCATAGGCCTCGTCAAGACTCCGAGACAATGAACGCACATCTGCGAAGAGACGCAACTTCACAGGACCTGCAAGGATTTCATGAGAATCACTCATCACGCTTACCTCCTTCGTAGTATCTCTTGTTGATGATGCCCCTCAGCGTGACGAAAAAGCAATGCAGGGTGATACATGGCTGGTTGTCACAGTCCAAGGGGACTTGCATGGCACGCGCCATGTGTCGGTGGATGTCGCATGACACCGCAGTCGTTCCTGGAGAGTTTCTTGCGATTTCATACATTCCTTCTGTGTGTTTGTCTAAATCTGGAACGGTCGATATCAACGCGTAACGCTCCGGACCCGCGGACTCCAGGATGTCCAGCACGATGCATGCGGCATTGTGTAGTATGTGCATGAATTGATTCAGAGACATCCATCCCAGGTCGTCGAAGAATACGCGGTGCGAGACCTGTCCGACTTCTATCGTCATGGGCTGTGCCGAGTGTATTTTACGGTGCATGTCCCCGACACGCTCCAGCTCTTCTGTCACGCGGTGCATTGTCATGTCCTCGTTGATTTCCAGAGCCGCGTGACAAAGTTCTGCAATGGTCGGGATGGTGAGTGCGAACGATGCGTCGGTGTCATCCGAGTCTCCAGGCTGAATGGTCCGCTGAAAATACACACCAGGCTCCTCATCCCAGTCAAGATTGCGCAGAGACGCCTTCAGGTCTTCTTCGTAGGACGTGCCCGAGCCATACACTGGCTCCACTCTGTAGAATTCGCCTGCGCGCATGGTCTTGTAGTCTCCAGGATCAGGTCTCAGACTCCGAGCGACTTTCAGGTCGAATGGGTTCAGAATGGTGTCAACAAAGTCCCTCAGGCGTATCAACGAGTCCTCAGTGAGGACCATCTGATTGCCGTCCTCTACGCGGAATATGAATCCTTCCTCGCAGGGTTCGAGTTCTAAGCGTTGATGCTTCCAACTTTCGGCATTCATAAGCATTTCTCGGAGTTTGCGGAGTTCATACATGTTGAAAACCGTTGCCTGTGCGCGTGTGATATCGCCGAGGGGCATGTAAATCCACTGCATTCCAGTCAACCCTCCGACGTCGAACTTATCAGACGGGTCGGGTTCGTAACGGCGGAACTCATGTTCTGGTGTGATTATCATTGGTTATCATCTCCTTTCGAGTATTCATCACGATCCTGCTCCACGAAGCGGTGAAATAGATTCACCGCAACGTAGAGCCACAACAGAGCCATGAGCAGTCCAAACATGGTCCCGAGCATTTCAGGAATCCTCCCCTGCGCTGATAGCGTTTCGGAGGATAGACCGCAATGTCTTGACCATACAATACCAGTCGAAGCACTCTTCATCTCCGCATTGTACTCTCTTGCCAAGTGCGAGGCCTACCGTGCGATGAATTTGACACTCGGCAGAGCCTGTAGCATCGTGCTTCTTCACCACACGGCTGATGGTTTCGATGGCCTTCTCAATCTCCTGCATACCTTCCATGTCAGCCGCGGCCTGTTTGCGTTTTTCGAACTGATTCAGGTCTTTGGTGATGCACAGAGCGCAGTATGCCGCGATGGTGGCCTCATCAAGATCCAACGAGAACTCGTTTCCGACATTTACACGCCGGGCATCCGCGTCGTATGAGATGCCGACGTCACTGCATGCCTCCGGAGCGTGTTCGACCTTGGGCGGGATGCGGTAGTGCGGATCCTCTCCAGCGACCTCGGTGAGAAGTGTCGCGAAGGCGTAGATTTCATATTCAGTCAGCGCGACAGATTCATTCTGAGCATTCTTCATAAACACGAGGTTCGGAGAGTGGTCGCGTGTGTGTGTCACGGTGTCGTGAGTTCTTTCGAGGTCAGCGGCGTAATTCACACTATCTCCTGAGGCTGGTTCCACTCTGAGGCCGTTGTGGTTCATCTGCGTATGGTCTGGCAGGAGAGGTAGGCCATTCTTCAAGGCTCTCTCGGTGTAGTATTTGAGATGCCCTTCGATATACCCCACGAATACGCTGATATGCTCAGACGCCACATACCTCGGGTCTTGCTCTCCGGCGTAAATGTAGGCTCCATGGTCTTCGTGTTTTACGTTGACGTAGCCGCTTGTCGGGATGAACATCCTGTGGGACTTCGCGAGTAAGGCTCGGAGTCTGTATGCTTCTGCGAGTGTGAATGACGTTGTCGCACGAGGTCCATCGTTCCCCATGACGTTCCAGTCCAGGAAGAGTTCTCCTCCGAAGTCGAACCTGCGTGACAGGCGGTCCACCATAGGCTCCGGGTGTTTCGTGAGCTGGACCTGATTTTCTCCAAGATGAAGCGACATTATGATTCCTCCTCTCTGTAGATTAAGTCGCGTATCATGTCAACATATTCCGAGATGCTGATGCTTCTCATCTCGAGTGCCTTCGTGAGGTGTGCAAGCGTGGTGATGAAGTTTTCCATGTTATTAACCAGAACAATTCCATAACCTTCGGTGCGTAATTCGCGCATTATACCAGACGCTCCAGGTCTCACGAGTTGCTCTCGAGTGAGTTCCTTGAGTGTGTCTCCGCAATTGAAACACGTGGTTCCATGAACTTCCTCGTCCTGTCGGATTACATGCCACTCTCCACCCTCCCGGACAACGGATGCTGTGCCCGAGACCTCAGCCGCGCACTCGAACTTGAGTTCCTCGCATGAGTTACACCAGAGAAATGTGTTACCGTCCATTTTCACCATTCTTCACCTCCTGTGTGTTGGTATGCAGCGACTATCAACCCTGCAAAGAACCAAAAGAGCAGTCCCACTCCGACCTCTCCGTCAGACATGGCCCAGAGTCCGAGCATGAACAGACCCAGAGGAACCATGGCCGTGAAAAGTGCTATGCCGACTCCCATGACGGCCACGATAATCACGGCAATGAGTGCGATGATACCGAGGAGTTCCATTTTAACACCCCCAATGTTCGTATTGCTCCACGAGTGTTTCTATCCTGCGCCGACCGACAACCAAGCGAGCGAAACATGCAAACAGTGCCCCGACGAGTGGCAGGAGTGTCCAGAAGAGTAGCGATAGGACCACGCCTGCAGGCAGGACGACTTTCATGAACCTCCGCACTCGGCTGTCTTCCTGCTGAGCACGTATCGCGAATCTGTAACGTTCCGACACGATGTAGCACCTCCTTTGATATGGTAAGGGTCGTAAGTTCAATTTTTGAACTTGTGACCTTGGGACCCTATGTAGCCAAAGCCACGAGGCCCTGGAGCGGACCCCGTGACGTTGGTCTATGACGTGAAGTCGTCCACGATGCGAAAGATATAAAACAGAACGTCGGATGGGAAAACGTCCTCGAGGTCAGTCAGCACGCCGTTGGAGTGTGATATCATATCCTCTGATTCCTGCTCGCACTTCACCAGGTCGGAGTAGTAGAGGCCCTGGTCGACAGTCAGTTTGGATACCATGTAAGCCTCTATCACAGCCTGTGCGAGCATATGAGCCTTTGCAATCGGCACGAGGTTGTCGGGTCTCTGCTGGTCGGTCTCTATCGTGCCGTAGAATGTAGCATTCGCACCGTGCCTGTTGGAGACCACGATTTCGAGTTCAGCATAACCCTCGGAGTAGTTGTCGGCATCGAAATACGGCGTAGAGGGAACAACATCTGTTTCCAGGTCGATTTCTTCATGGAAGTATCTATACAACAATCCAGCGACCATCCAGGTGCAAGCCTCGTGTTTATTCAGAATCATCATACAACATCCCTTCGATGAGGAATAGCTCCCACGGATTGTCTGCGCAGGATATCTTCTCCGCCACGCCGAAGAGGTCCTCGTCCAGAGCGGAGCGCAGGCTTTCGACCATGCCCTGTGCGACTTTCTGCGCGTGCTCGCGTGACTCATCCGAGGAGTAGTTCATTTCCAGCGCGCCATCCACATCATACGCCACAATGAATACCTCTGCGATGCCGAGCGCACATGCTTCCCTCACGCCCTGCTTGTAGTCCATTTCCTCGGTGCGCACAGCCTCATCAAAATCTGTATTCATTGCGAGGAAAACGTCGGCTGAGGAGACGCGGTCAGGATGTTGCATCTCCACACGATAAAAATACGCGTCCTCGAACTCGCTCTCTGCGAGAGGATGACTCTCGGCTCTGAGGATTGAGAGTGCGATGTTGCTCTTTTTCAACCTCTCGGCAATCAAGTTGACCTTTACATACATGGGGTCCATCAGCATGATCCTCCTTCGTAAAGATAAAAAGAGAGGGCGCGACGTGTGCCACGCCCTCGTGTGGAGTGGGTCATGTTGTTACTCCTTGAGGAGCTTTTTGAGTTCCTCGGGACCGATAAGGTCAGCGAGTTCCTTCGCCTGGGACTTGAGCTTCTCCTGACGTTCGCGCTTTTCAGTCTCGGTCAACAGTTCGGTCTGGCGAATGCGATTAGCCTCGTCATCCAGCATCCGGCGTTGGAGTGCGTTCGACATGGCGTCCAGTCCCATATCTTTGATAGCGGTCTCCAGGTTCGCAGGAGTCTTGATTTCTTTCTCCACCTCAAGCTCTCCGCCTTTGGTGATTTTTCTCCTATAGATATGGTAGCCATCCTTTGTTTCTACATGAGTCCTTCCACCTACATTCTCCAGCGCAGGAAATTCTTGTTTCATAATGTCCTTCTCTGCCATCTCACATACCTCCTTTAGATTTTTGCAGGATACCGGCCTCCTGCGGGGCGCAGTCTTACAGGTCGTCCAGCACTTCGAGGCGGTCCATAAGTTCGCGTAGTTCGTCTGGCAAGGGGTGGTTGTTGAGGTCAGCGCGGAGCCTCTGGATAGTCTCTACGAGGGTAACAAGTGCGAGGCAGATTTCTTTCGTGTCGAACTCGCCATACACTATCTTCGACACCTCGCCGGTCTTTCTGTCGATAACCGCGCCTGCTATCCCAGACCCTGCAACCTGAGCCTGTGGGATTTCATTGTGACTTACCATCATATCAATCTGCACTGGCATCCTCTTCAACCTCCTTTTGTTTTCGTTCGTCCTGAAGAAGTCCCTGCGCACGTTGGATATATATCGAGGCGATTGCTATGCATAGTTCCAGCGGCACTTTGTCGCCGTTTTCCTCATACCGTGCCGCGAGTTCGAGGGTGGCGCGGAGCATTGCGCTACCTGCACCCTCGTTTGGGCGTCGTATTGCGCGGAGTGCCTCATCGAGTTCTTTTTCTCTATCGTTCGGAATGTATATCGTACGCGTTCCCATGCTTCCTACCTCCCTTCTGGGGTTATTTTCACCTCGATTTCCTCCGGGTGTCCGAGCTGGGCAAGGGCATGCTTTTGCACATACACCGTGCCGACCTTAGCAGGCTCAGTCTCCGGGTGGTCCTCTTGGAACCTGATAGTATTCTTGGTCTCACGTTCTTTCACGAACCTGACGCTTATGGATTCCATGCTATCAGTCACCTCCTTTCAGTCGCACTTAGGACACCGGACAACGGTCTCATACGCCGGCGCGCCCCAGTATTCTCCGCGACATTCCCTCTCTGTCCTCAACGGCCCTCCGCACATGGCACAGGAGCCGTCCTCGAGTGCAGGCTCGCAGTCGAATGTTTGTGATTCCAGGGTAATTGTGTTACCAGTGACCTCGCGCACTCCAAGCCTCATAAGGTCGAGTATCATGTCCAGAAAGTCCTCGTCGTCCCGTGCGCAGAAGCCACGCTCATTCCACCCACAGCCTGCATACGGACACGTGCCCTGCAGCCAGTCGGACAGTTCCGCGTGGACCTGTTTCGAGTTGTGTCTCATGTCACCTCAGCCTCCTCGTGTGAAAGCCACTCCATTATCTGCTCGTCGTCATAGTGCTTTCGCAACTCGCGTATTAACTCCTGAGGGTCACTTGGTATGTTGTCGTCTTCCCTGGCGCGTCTGCGTGTGGCATGTGACGTTCTCTTGGTCTCTGCCCGGAGGACGTCGTTGGCATTCCCACCCGTAGGCCTCATGTCAGTCCTTATCAGCTCCTCGAGTGTCCGCCTCTTGTTGTAGTTGTTTATCTTGCGTGCGGGCCTCGTCTGAACGTCCAACTCCATGCCACCTGCCCGTGCCCTGCGGCGTATCTCCTCGAGGTCCTTCTCGCCTGGAACCCAGACGGCCTCGTGATACGTCCCATTCTTCCGCACGCGCACGAGCTTCCAGCCCCTGGCGAATAGCTTGCGCTCCATGCGCTCGCGCTCCTCGCCGTGTGCTTGGGCATACTGTTCTTGCAAGTCCTGTGTGTCCGCCACGGAAAGCCCCCTTTCGGTTGTTGGTGTAATTATAGTATATAATAGGACCGGCCAAAAGTCAAGGACTTTTCGCGAAAAAACCAAAATTTTCTTCCGACAAATTCGACAGGACCGAACGTTTGTTTGTTTATGTTATGCAATGTTATGCGAATGTTATGCAAAGGTTGACCCGGGGCCGTGACTGGTGTCAAACTCTTATGTTATGTGTTATGTAAACATTTCCTCTCTCGGCCCGTGTGACGTTATAATAAGTGTGACACGTTATATGCACATTACATAATATACATGCGCCCTGTAGAATAATAACACGCGGAACCCGCCTCACATGGAGTTTTAGCCTAATGACAATTTCTGCCTGCGGCTCAAGCTGTGTCAGAAGGGGCTTCGTGGGATATGGTAATATATGTAAAAAAAAAAAAAAAAAAAAAAAAACC
>Ga0207421_10001890_pt1 | contig 26556 bp, 33 predicted proteins | sample SodLakKL_010_SED_4_FD_187542 | JGI IMG/M metagenome (GOLD analysis project Ga0207421, IMG submission 187542) | Alkaline sediment microbial communities from Lake Tanatar, Kulunda Steppe, Russia - 8KL_010_SED (SPAdes) (version 2) | ecosystem: Environmental > Aquatic > Non-marine Saline and... | reverse complement strand
TCCAGCCCATGGCTCTTTCTCCTTTCTGGTGCTGTTGGTGCGGGGCCTACACCAGCCCCGCACCCTTTACGCTACGCGGCCCGGGGGCCGTTGTCAACCCTCTTCGTCTTCCGTGCCCAGCGACTCCAGCAGCGGCTCCAGGTTGGCCTTCTTCCAGCTCTGCCACGCGACGGACGCGGACCCGTCGGTGATCCCGAGCTGTCGGGTGCGGGCGATTACGTGTTTCCGCCGCAGATCCTCCGGCCCGTGCAGCTCCAGCTCCTCCTGACAGATGCGCTCCACCGTCTCACGGATTGTGTTCTGGTCCCGCTTCTTGGTGCGCCCGTAATACTTGCGCCACTCCTGGTAGTCGCTGCCGGCACTGCCACGGTTGAAGCCCATGCTGACAAGATGCTCCACGATGTCGCCCCGCTTCATGTTCGCGAGCTCGCCGGTGGAATCCAGCCGATCCAGCTCGGCCCAGATGCCAGCTTTCTTGGTGCCTTCCTGCGGGTACCGGGCTGGGTAGCGATCCTGCTGCTCCTGCTCGACGTGCTCTTCGTTCTCCGACATGGTTGGTTCCTCCACGTTCTCGATATTTGCGATAAATGTCCACCGCGTACCCAAAGGCAGCAGCGTAAAGTTGCCGTCAGGTGCCACCACCCGGGCCGGGCGGCGCGGCGGGCGTTGGACCTGTTGCTGTACGTCTTGCTCGTCATGGCTGCTTTCTCCTTTCTGTGGACCGGGGCGCCTTGGGGCGCCCCGTTTCTCTTACTCGTACCAGAACCCGGCGTAGTCGTACAGGTCGTGTTTGGCGGCCAGCAGCAGGTTCTTCTTGTCCTCATCGTTGGGATTGGCCCGCAGGTCGCTCTTGATCTCCTCGACAGCTTCAATAAGGCGGCGCCCGTGGGTATCGTTGAGCAGGTCGTTGTAGTTCATGGCCGTTCTCCTTTCTGTGTGTTCTTCCCCTTACGTTGATTACTACTATACCTCGCCCCTTCGGTCGTCGTAACCCCTTTGCGCGAAAAAGTTACCCGATTTCGTAGTGCCGCGGGCAAGTGGGGGCCAGCACCACCAGCCGCTCCCGCGCCCGGGTGGCCCCTACGTAGTACACCCGGTGCTCCGCATCCGGGTCCAGCCGATACCCCTGGTAACTACGTCGCGTCATGTCTGTGAGCAACGCTACGTTATCCGCCTCCGCGCCCTTGCTGCCGTGGATGGTGTCAATGCGCACCCGGGGCGGGTCCTGCAGGCGCTCCCCGCGCTGCAGGACGGCTCGGTAATACTCCCGGTCGTCTACCGGCAACGCGGCGAGGGCCTCGTGCCATATCCGCGGCTCCGGCACCGCGGGCAGGTCCTGCCACCTCACCCGCTCATCCTTGTCCCAGCCCTGCGGCACCTGCAGGCCCGGGGTGAAATCAGCCGCCGCCCGCGCGTCCTCAGCCCGCACGCGCTTGCCGGCCCGCAGCCGTTCCCAAGTCACGATAGCCTGCACATGGTGGGGCCGGCACCCTTGGCGCCCCTGCACCACGTACGGCACGCCCTCAAGCCTCGCTTGCTTAACGATGTTTCGCAGGTGCCAGCCGTTGCGCCCCAGCACCAGCCACTCCCCCTCGCGCATGTCGAGCTGATCCCGCCGCGCAAGCCACTCAACCGCCCCCGGGCGGTCATCCGGCCCCCAATGCTTGGGCTGGCGGGGGCCGCGTACCCGGCGCAGGATATCGGTCGCAAAGTCGTACACCGCCCGGGGTAACCGGTGGCTTCGCTCCAGCACCTCCACCTGCGACACCCCGGCCTCGTACAGGAACTCCTCCACGTCCGCCCCGGCCCACTGGTAGATAGATTGGTCGTCATCCCCACCTACCACTACCTCGTCCGCCTCCCGCAGCGCGCGGCGGGCAACGGACCACTGCACCGGGGACAGGTCCTGCGCCTCGTCCACCACCCCGTAGCGCACGGGCAGGGGCGGCCCCTCTCGGTGGTAGAGGTCCAGCATATCGGCGAAGTCATGCTTCCCGGTGTCCTGCTTGTAGGTGCGAATCGTCCGCTCCACCAGCTCCAGCTCATGCCAGTCCACCCCCTGCCCATGCTGGCGCCATGCCCAATCGAGGCTCACGCCCTTGGCCCGGTGGTAGTGGATAATCGTCATGATGGCTCGCACCTTGGCCGCCCGGGCAGCGCCCTGCACCACGCCCGGACCTTCCCACGGGTCCGCGTCATCGGTGCCGGACAGGGGCAGGTTCAGCAGCGCGGACAGCTCCTTCCAGTCCGCCGGCTGCATCACCTCCGAGCGATCCATGCCGAGCTCCCGGTACGCCATGCTGTGCAGGGTCCGGAAATAGGGCAGGGATTTCTCCTCCGTCAGCCCCAGCATGGTCATAGCCCGCGCCCGGGCCTCGTACGCCGCTTGCCGGGTGAACGCCACGAACGCGATCTCCTTGGGCGGCACCCCCTGCTCCACCCACTGCCCTACCAGTGTCAGCAGACGCGTCGTTTTTCCGGTGCCCGGGGCGCCAAACACGGCACGCTTCCTCATTCTGCATTCTCCTAGAAGTCCGGTTGGTCGGTGCGGGGCGTCGTGTACGGCTCATCCTGCTCATCCGGCTGCGGCAGCGCCCAGAGCTTGGTATTGCGCCCCTTGATGCTCTTCTGCTTATGCACGGCCCCCTGATCCCGCAGTTCCGCCCACAGGTCTTTAACCCCCAAATCACGGAACCCTTCCGCCTGCAGGTAGTTGCGCAGATCAGCACTGCGGAAATACACGTACCCGTCCTCCGCATGGTACGGCATCCCCCGCAGGATGTCCTCCCAATCCCGCGCCCGCCAGTTACGGGACACGAACTCATCGAGCAGGATCCTGAACTGCCCAACCACGCTACTGTCCTCCGGCGCCTCCACCACGTCCGCCACCTGCAGCCGCTCGTTGAGGAACCCCTGCCAGTCCTTGTCCTTGATCCGCTGCGGGAAGTAGCACAGCACCTCAACGCACCGCTTGGCGAACCGGTACTGATTCATCAGGTCGTCCGTTGCCATCCGCAGCCGCACCCCGTTCACCGTCACGTACCACACGGGCGGGTCGGTGCGGAGCTGGGTTATGTCCCCCACGATCACGTCCGGCTCGTTCTTGCCCGCGCTGGCGGCAATACCGAACGGGCGGCCCCTGCAGACGTCCTTGTTGCAGTAGCCCTTGAGCGGTTCGGTATCGCAGCGGAACACGTAATCCTTGCGCCGCAGGGACTTCACGATATCCGCCGCCTCCTGGAAGCCCAGCGGCGGGGTCATGAACTGGCTGTTGTACTCGTTGACCTTATCTTCCCACGTGTCCGGGTGCGCGAGCTTGGCGTAGACGGCGAAGTTGAACAGGGCTTCGTTCCTGCCCCCTTCCGGCACCCCGTGCAACGCCATGGACTGCAGGCACGGCGGCCCATCGCTTACCGGCCCACCTACTGGCTCCACCGCCTCCAGCGTCGCCGCATCGATGCGCCGGGCGTTGATCGCCAGGGGCACCTCATCCGGCGCTACCGGCTCCCCCTGCTCAACCGCGTACCGCCGGCACCCGTCCCAATCCTGCAGGGCGCCGCAGTAGGGCATGTTAAGCCAGTTGCCAACGTCATCCTCCCCGGCGAGCTGGTCTTGCTTGGGGAATATCTCCACGCCCGGGTAGCCGAGGCTCACAGCCCAGTCCCCCAGCTTGCGGCGCACCAGCGACGCAGGGGTGGGCTCGGACAGCAGGAGGTACAGGTGGGCGCCGCCGCTCTTGGTGCGCGCCACAGTGAGCGGCAGGGTGCGCTCCCGCACCCGTTGCTCCAGCGCCGACAGGTCCATGTCGTATACGTCGATATCAATGGCACCCCACCAACAGGTGCCGTCCAGCCGTATCGGCACGATGCCGAGCTGGATCTCCCCCTGCAGGTGCTGCCGCCACAGGTCCGCCGTCACCGGCCCCTTGATGGTTTGGCCGCGGCCCTGCACCTTTACGGTGGTTGGGTTTTGGGATTGGGACAGGTTGAAAACCCCGTAAACGTCCTCCCGCCCCCGGAATGCTTCGTGGATTATACTGATGAGTTCGTCTTTCTGGTCCGGCATGCTCACCCCGTTCGTTGTCCGTAGGTAACAAGGCCCCGGAGCGTACCCCGGGGCCGTCGCTACCTTACCCTACCGCAAGCGCGGATCAGAACGGAATGTCGTCGTCCCCATCTGCCGGGTCCGGGCCGGCGCCCGGGGTGGCATTGCCTTGGGCCTCCCCGCCACCAGTGTCAACAGAGTCGTAGGCGGCACGCGCCTCCCCCTGCACAATCTGGTCTCGGAAGCCCTTGGCGGCGTGGAACAGTTCCTCGTCCCCCTCGCCGAGCGCACGCTCCTTGCCGGGGTTGGGCACGTACCATGTCCCCTGGTCGTTGCTGCGCCGCTGCACCCCCAGGCGGTAGACGTGGGAGAACATAGGCGGGGTGAAGTAACCGCCACCCTTGCGGGGCCACTTGATGTTCTGCATCATCGTCATCCACCGCTTGGACGCCTTTTGCGCGGTTCGGGTCATGCTGACGATAGCAGGTTCCCAGTTCCCGTCCTCGCGCAGGATGAGGACGTAGTGCTGGCGGGTATCCTGCAGCTCGTTACCGGACTCCGGCAGGATGTCCCGGTTATTTTCATCCCGCGTCGTCTGCTGCATCAGCTTCAGCCCGTGCTCCGGCGGGTGGTCCGCCACGAACCCACCGCCCGCGCTACGCGGCACCCACTCCAGGAACCGGCGCTCGTAGTGGCAGGGCACCACCAGCACGCCCGGGTCCCCCTGGAACAGCTCCTCCGTGACGGTGTTGACGTACATGCCGGGCCGCGCGCCCTCCACGTACCCGTCCTCACCCTCGTCCACCTGCGGGCTCATCTTCTGCAGGAGCTGCAGGAACGGAATAGCAAAGCTGTCCCGGTCCGCGTGCTCAAACCCCTGCGCTTCCTCGGCCTCAAACATACCCGTCACGGCCAGCTCCTGGCCCGTGTCCTTGGTGGCTACTTGTTGGCCCTTTTTCGTGCTCATTGCTTCACCTCGTTGCGTTGCGATCAACGGGCCTCGTTTACAGGGTGCGGCCCGCTCAACACCCGTGCTCGCTACCTGTTTACCTCGGCCGCGCGGCGTAGGTGGGCGCCGAACTGCGACAGGTCCACGTCCTCGCCGTCCTGGATCAGCTCCGACAGCAGGGACTTGAGCTGCCCGGTATGGAAGTCTGCCTCCTGCCCCGCCTGTACGCCCTGCTCCTGCAGCATGCGCACCAGCTCTGACGCCCGGTCATGGTCCCCCTTGCCCAGCGACGCGACGACGCGGTACTGCACGAGGGCGCCGTGCCCTTGCTGCTCCAGCCACTGCCTTACCCACTCCTTGCGGGCCTTGGGCACGCTGCAATAGAGCTTCTCTTTCACCTCGACCTTCGTGCCATCCTGCGTCGTGACGGACGACAACCCGGCTTCCTGCAGGGCCTCCGGCAGCGCGTCCTCCGCAACCTTGCGGTGCTCCCCCTTTAGCCGCTTTAGCTCCGCCTCCACCTCCTCGATTCGCTGCTCCAGATCCACCTGTTGCTCCGCCAGGGCAGCAACGCGGGAGAGCTGCTCTTGGGTTGGCCCCTGTTGGGCTTCGCCCTCGAAATCAATCATGGCCCTTTCTCCTTTCAGTCGTAAAGTATTGCTTCACACCTGCTGCCCGCGAAGGTTCATCGGCACCTCCACGTAATCGCCCCGCTGCCGCTCCACGTGCCGGCCCATCCGGGCGTTCCACTCCTCCCGCACCGGCCCGGCGCGCTTATCCCACCGCAGCACACGGACGCGCCCTCGGTTCATTTCCGCTGCAATAGCCACCGCGGCACCAATCACCGCCGGGTCGCCAATGGCCAGCAACAGGTCCTCGTCGCTATAATTGCGCAGCTTATGCCGCAGCTCCATGACCATCGGCTGGGGGTTCAGGGCCACCGGGCCGCTCGGCATCAGGAACTCCAGCTCGCCCCATCGCGTTGCCGGGGACAAGTCGTGGACAAGGTTGCCGCTCCGGTCCGTGACCTCCTGCGCTACGTAAACCGTCATCGCGTTGTCTCCTTCTGCTTTCTGTTAGCGTGGCTACCACCCTACACGGGGCGAGGGGCCTACGCAACCCCCGCACCCCACTGGAAGGCCGTGGCGAGTTTATCCTTGTTCTGCAGTAGCTCCACCACCCGCTCATCCACCGTATCCGGCACCTGCAGGTCGGTGTACAGGGGCACGTCGCCGGTGAACCCTTGCCGGTGCATCCGGTCCTCCGCCTGCGTGCGGTGCTCGTAGTTGGGCGAGCACGAATAGAAAACCGTATGGCCTGCAGCGTACAGATCAATACCCCGCGCCCCGGTGTCCGGCGTGGCCACAAACAGGCGGCAGTCCGGGTCCTCCTGGAACCGTTGTACGTTGTCCCACCGTTGGTCGCCACTCACCTCCCCGTGGTACACCGCCGGGTAGTGGTCGCTGTGCCGGCCCTGTGCGTCGCGGTACGCCTGCGCCACCGCTTCCACCTCATGGCGGAACCGGCACCACACCACGGTCTTCACCGGGTACGCTTCAACCTCATCCAGCAGGGCAGCAATCCGCGGGTTCGGCCCCTCGATGCGCTCCAGCGGCGCATCGTCCTGCGGCTGTACGTACCCGCCGAGCACCTGCTGGAGCCGCATCTGCAGGGACAGGGCGTTTTCCGCCACCACCGCCGGGGTATCCGGGTCCGTCAGGGCCTGCCACAGCGCCTCCTCCGGATCCTGCCCCGGCTTCGGGTCCAGCAGCGCCGCCCCCTGGTCCAGCAGCTCCTGATACAGGCGCCGCTGCCGCCCCGTCATCTCCACGTCCCGGGTGCGGTACACCTTGTCCGGCAGGTCCAAGCAATCCTGCTTACGCACGCGGAAGGAGTACGGGGCCAGCACGCGCTCCAGCTCATTGAGATTCTTGTAGTTTTCCACAATCTCGAACTCTATATCCCGCCCGTTCTTGCCCTGCCCCTCAAGCGTAATTTTCCGCGTGTCCGCGTACTGGGCACGGAACGTCGTGAACCGGGACTCCGGGATAATACTGCCCTGCTCCCGGCCCTCCAGGAACCGGAACTGCCCGTACACATCGAGCGGCCCCTGCGTAATCGGCGTGCCGGTGAGGATGCGGCGGTACGGGCACGCGCTGGCAATCTTCCACGCCAGCGGCGTCCGCTTCGCATCCGGGTTCTTCAGGTAATGCCCCTCGTCTGCCACAATCATCACCCGTAGCCCGCGCACAAAGCGGCGGAGGTACGCCTTGGCCTTCTCCGTCAGGATGGCCTCATAGTGCATGGCCAGCACCCGTAGCTCCCACCCGGGCTCCAGCAGGTGCTCAAGCCCCCGCTGTTCCCGCTTGGTACTGGGTGGCCGGGTCCACGCGTACGCGCGCCGCGGCACGTGGTCCGGTAGATGCTTGGTGAGCTCCTTGCTGGTCCAGTTGCGCTGCAGGCCGCTCGGGCACAGAACCAGCACGGCATTGATCCGCCCCCGTGCGTACAGGTACGCCGCGGTGTCAATCGTCACTTTCGTTTTCCCCGTGCCCTGCTCCATGACCAGCGCAAACGCCGGGGCATCGCGGCTTACCTCCAGTGCCCGGAGCTGATGCTCCATCGGCGGGGTTTTGAACGTCATATCCTGCATAGCTGGCCTCTTTCTCCGTTCCGGCCCCCAGTGTACGCCAGCGGCGGGCAGGACGCCAGCGGGGCGGGGCCTACGCGCGCGTGTACGCGGGGGCGGTACTGCTGCGAAAGGTCAACCCCGTATTGCAAGCGCACCCCGGGTCCTAACCGCACCAACCGCACCGCACCCCGTGCGGTTAGGGCTACGGTTAGGCACTTTTGCCCGCGCAACCAGTAACTTACCCACACCCTAACCGCACCAACCGCACTACGCACCCCGGTTTGCAAACGTGCGCCCCACGTACGCGCGCGTACGTACGCCCGCGCGTAGCAAAAACCATACCAGCCAAAAACCGCCGGCAACGCAGGCAGTTACAGGCTAACCGCTCTAACCGCAGGTACGGTTAGGCAGCGGTTGGGCACGGTTGGTGCGGTTAGGGTTGGGGCGGTGTGCCCCGGGTGGGTAGGTGGGGCCACCGTAGCGCGGCCCCGGGCAGGGCGCAACCCCGGGGCCTACGCGCCCGTACGGCGCCGTAGCGGCCCTGTGCGTGGCGTTTGGGGTGGCCCCGGTAGGGTGGCCCCGGGTACGCCCCTAAACGGTCAACAGCGCCACCATGCTGCCCAGGAACGCCCCCAGGACCACCGCGGCGAAGGTAAGCGCCCCGGACAAAAATCCCTTGATCCAGGCGATCCGCAACCGATTACGGTCCTCCTGCGTATCCGTGTCCGTATAAGGAGGTTTAATGATGGACATAATCTCTCGCCTCCAATCTGCGCCGCACATCCTGGCGGCTCAGGGACAGGGTGCGTACGGCCTGGCTGGCGTCCACCAGCACCGCATCCACTGCCCAATCCAGCGGGTCCCCGCCCTCAATTGTAGCGGCCCAACGCAAGGCGCGGCTGCCCGCGCGGGATAACTCCTGCTCCGCCGCCTCCCGCGCTTGGTGCTCCCAGCGCCTGCGCAGCGCGCCTAACACGCGCACCACGGCCGCCAGTAGCCACAGGGCCGCCACAGCGGCCACACAGGCGCCGATCAGTAGGTAGGTGGTGGGGTTGGTGGGGTCCGGGGTCACTTGTCCCCCTGTGCGCCGCAGTGGCGCTCCCATAGTTCGTTATGCTGCAGGATCTGGACGGCGAGCTGGTCGCTAACCGCGTCCGCGTCCCCGGGCTGCAGGATCAGCGGCTGGGTCCACGCGCATTCACTCACCGTCACCACCGTTTCCTGCTGTCCAATCGTCCCGCAGCCGCTGGCGAGCACTACCAGCACCAGCGCGCTCCACGTCCTGCCGCTTGTCCCGCGCATCGCGCGCCACCTCCTGTTCCGATTCGGCCCGGTCCGCCCGGGCCTGCTCCTGCTCCGCCCGGTCCTCCTGCCGCTGCGCTTGCCGGCGGAACCACCATGCCGCTCCAGCCAGCGCGGCCAACAGGGCGCCCACGGCACCGCGTACCCAGTCTCTCATCGAGGCGGTCCTCCTGCGTCGTTACCGTTGCCGCCATGACGCAGCCGCGCCACGGCATCCACCAGGGACGCTCCGCCTTGGTAGAGCAGGGTGAGTGTTAGGTGGCTCCACACGGACAGGGAGAACAAGGGGCGCAGGGCCTCGGCCGTCTTGGCATCCACCAGCACCGTGACCACCACGCCCACGATGACGCTGCCCGTGGCCCCTGCTACCCCGTACCAGCCCATCCAGCGGCGGTGACGCCACCAGCGTTCCGGGTCAGGATGCTCGTTAGCATCACCGGTCATTCTTCCTGTTCCTTCTCTACCGCATCCAATCGGTGCTCAATACGGATCAGGGTCATTTGCATCTCGGTCAGCTCATCAGCAAGTGCAGCGTTAATCCGAGCGTCAACCCGATTATCGACCCAATTAGCCACAGCGAGAGTCGCCCCGCTGGTCGCCAATACAATTCCTGCAAGGAATGCAAGGCCCTCTGCTCCCATTGGCGCACGCAACCAGCGGCTTGCTTGGCGGTCATTGTCCGTCACGCCTCCACCCATTTGGTCAAGAATTTGGCCGTGTCCAGTGTACCACGTCCAGTTAATCGTCTATTGCTGCCAGGGCATCGGGCAGGGCCACGGCCTCCCCGTCTGCGTACCCCCACGTCGCCGGGTCCCCCGGCTCCCGATCCGTCCGGGTATCCACGTGCAAGCCCGGGCGGGGGTCCCAATTAGGGTAGACGCCAATGCCGGTAAAACCCAACCGCTTGGCCTCCTCCACTAACCACTGCATGCGCTCCCGCCGCTGGCTGTCCGCCGGCAGCACGTCCACCGCGTACACGCGCCCGTGCGTCTTGTAATCATGCCAGGAGCTACCCCCGTCCTCCCGGCCAATGGCCCGCGGGTGCGGGGAGATGGCGATCGGGTAACTGTAGCGATGGCGCAAGGTATCCAGTAACACCAGCAAGCGAGGGTCCATCCGGCCCCACCATTCGCGAAACTCGCCCGGCTCAAAATAGTGCAGGTTCTGGGAATCGTTCACAGTTACTCCTTCCCGGGCGAGTCATGGCGTCCAATCCTCATAGGCCACGTCGGCCCCTAGATTGAATCCTCCCATGAATGGCGCGTACAGCCACTGCAGCCATTGCCTCCCACCTAGGCCCGTCGGCTGGTCCTCCCACGCGGGACGAGTGACCTCAATCACGCGATAAGGGACGCGCCATTCGCGGATCCGGGACAGATACCATGAAAATCTTGGGTGGAGGTCATCGGCGTCCGCCCTGCCGCGGACGAATATGTAGAACCTCGGATCCACGCCCGGCGCGAAACGATTTGCCACCGCCGGGCGGAACTCGGGTTGCGTCAACTTGTCGATGGACAGGGGGTATGACACAGGAACAACTGTCACACCTTCTGGTGCTTCTTCGCCCACAGGTACTATACTGGGAGGAGGCCAGTTGTCTGGTAACTCAAATGCTACGCCCTTGAGGCCTATTCTTTCGTAAACGAATTTCCATCTTTGTACGTCATCGAACCACCAAGGCATTGTCCTAATTGCGTCCTTCCTTGGGCCAACCATATACGGCCCCGTTCCTACGTCCTCCGGCTGGAGCGAACCATGGGCTTCTTCGCAATAGTAGCTCGAACCATAGGTATGCTCACAAAAGGCCACCACCGCCGTTGTTCCTCCGTGGAACTCGGACCTCGTTATCCGCTGCAGCGGGTCCAGGACTAACGAAGACATTCCCGGCTCCTTTACTTGTTGACCAAGATACCTTCCAGGATCACTTCCACTTCAGCGGAGCCGCTGTCCGTACTACCTACTTCCACTTCTAGGTCCGTGCCGCCCGGGATGCCGTCCAGGGAGTCAGCGTCCCAACGGTGCCGGTGCCACTCGCTCCAGTCCCCTGCAGCCCGGTCCTCGTTTACGAGGTCCGTGCCATCAGCGTGAACGTGAACATTTACGTTCCCATCGGGGCTGTCCGTGCTCCGCACCACGAGGCTCACAGTGTCTACAAACAGAACTGTCCCATCCGGCACAGGGATGGCGACGCTTGCCCCGGAAGCGTCGTCCACAGTGTCCTTGACCGCCCGCAGAACACCCTTCTGCCCACTTCGGTCCCAAAAAGTTTCTTCGTCCCCCTTGTGCGCTGCCAAGGGGAACCCCGCTACTTGATTCGTCCCGGTTTTTGCCGAACTAACGGAACCGATCGCGATGGAGTTGGACTCCGCTTCGGCTTCACCTCCAATCGCGATCGCGTCATCCCCCTTTGCTTTAGCGGGGTTGGTACCCTTCGACCCCAAGGAAACGGTGTTGTTTACTTTCTCGTTGTCCGGACCCAGCGCCTGGCCACCAATAGCGATGTTGTAATCACCCAGGACCTCCCCCTGGTTTTGGATTGCAACATTGTCGCTGCCTACGACATCCCTCCAACTATGAAGTGCAACATTGTAGTCCCCTTCGACATCATCCCAAGTTTGAGCCAGAACGTTGTAGACCCCTACGACATCCCTCCAACAATGAAGTGCAACATTGTAGTCCCCTTCGACATCATCCCAAGTAAAGAAGCAAACATTGGTTTGGCCGTCTACTTTCCCCTGATTAACGAAGCTAATGTTTTGGCGCCCAATCACCTCGCCCCAATTAAGGAAGCAAAAGTTCGCCCCCCAACCTCCGCCGTCAACTTTGCCGTAACTGCAAAGAACAACGGACTCGGAAGTGTCCACGTCCCCCCTACAATTCACAACGAGGGACTGTTTCCCGGGTTTTACACTCACTTCATCCAGGTTGCCAGCTATAACAACGGACTCTTCGCCTCCTTCCACTCTTACATCGTTGCCGATAACAATGGCCCCGTTTGCGTCGGAAGGAACGGAGGATCTGTTGCCGAGGATGATAGATTCCTTGCCCCTAGCCCCCTGTGGTTCACCATCTTCATCCTCGGGGCGCGTGAGCTGCGAATCTATGGCGCTTTCACCGATATGATCGCCGCGTTCTAAAGGAAGAACATGGTCCTTGTGAGAAACCTCAAGGTTCTGTCGGGCCTGCTCGGCGTCATCCAAATCGGAAAGGTTGCTGGACGCCTTGAGCGCCCCATCCACCTCAAGGTTCTGCCGGGCCTGTTCAGCGTCAGCCAAATCGGAGAGGTTGTTGGACGCCTTGAGCGCCCCATCCAACTCAAGGTTCTGCCGGGCCTGCTCGGCGTCATCCAAATCGGAAAGGTTGTTGCTAGCGAGTAAGGTATCCTTGCCCTCCAGTGCCTCTACGCTACCCTCCAGGTCCCCGATCCGGTCAAACGCCTGCTCGTACACGGCTGCCACCGCCCGGAGCTCAACCGGCGTACCACTGTCCCACGCACGGGCCTCGCTGTCCCATGCACCGCGGTCAACCGTCGCCTCACCGTTATCGCTGTCCCAGCCCGTGACGCGCACGGCCTCCCAGTGTTCGCCGTCATCCAGCACCAGCGCCACCACGACCGGTGGTGTGGCCTCGCTGTCCACGTGCCCCAGGGCATCATCCAGGGTACTGGACCGTTCCGTTAGGACTAGGGTAGTTGTTTCCTCGTCTACCGACGCCCCCAGCTCTGCCTTCGCTTGGTTGTACAGCGCAAAACGCTCTTCCGTCATGACTTTTACCTCTTGGTGATCCCGTTATCCGTTGTCCAGCCACCCGGCGAGCTGATCCAGCGTCGCCCAGCGGGCCTCCCCGTCCTGTACCACTAGCACCGCGCTCGGTGCCCCGTTGTCCTGTGCATCCGGTGCCCCGGGCAGTAACCCTAACACCTCCCCGGCTTTAGGTAGCTCCTGATCCTGTGTACCTACGTCCCGGGCCTCCGCCAAGCCCATGCGATAGCCCCGCCACCAGTCCACGTCATCACCGTGCTGGAAGCGGATATCGTACACGCCGCCCGGGGCGCGAAACTTGACGCGGCCCTTATTGTCGGTGACTAACGTATCCGGCTCATCCTTGTACGCCCCCGCCAGGTCCAGGAACTCCCCGCGCTCCGTCCACAGGTAAGCGAGGTCCTCGTCCGTCAGCTTGTCGTCCAGCTCCTCCGTCTTGTACCCGGTGGCGCGGTAGACCTTAACCCCGGCCTGTTCCAGCACAGGGCCGTTCTCCGCGCGAACCACAATCTGCGCGAGGGCTAGGTCCAGTGGGCTGACGTCAGGCGGCTGTGCATCCGCTGTGCCGCCAATACTGGCGCCGCCAATGGTGAAAGATCCAATGGTCATAACCGCGCCCCTTAATCGTCCCCGTTATTGTTTGGGTCGTAATCCTGCAGCTTGTCCGGGTTGCCGAAGAAGTCCATCCGGGTAATCAGGACCGCCTGCCCGGATTCGATCGGATCGTCCAGTTCCGCCCGTGCAACCGCGTCCCCCAGGTTATTGAGGAGCTCGATATAATGCACGTCGCTGGTTACGCTGCTACCGGGAACCACTGTGGACCCCTGTACCATCGCCCCGTCGATATCCTCCAGCGTACTCCATTCAAACGACACGGCATCAGTCGTTTCGATTTCCGTTTCATTTTCATCCAGTAACCGAAAACGATCAAACCGCAGCCCCGTTTCCTCCCCCGCCACGAGCGCGGCAAGCATTTCATGCCCGCTGGGCATGATTTCGTTTCCGACCGATTGCCAGCTCACCGATTTCATTGCGTGCTCCCCATTGTAAATTCTTGCCCCACGACGAGGGTTCCCGGGTCTGGTGTAAGTGTAACAGGCATGACCATTTCGCCACCAACGACCAAGCCCCGCGGTTCATCCGTCATCTCATCGTCCGGCAGTACCCAGGCGCCCTCCCAACGTACGCGCGGTTTAATTGCCCCCGTTCGCAGCGTCCGGGAAGCCGCCCAAACACGGTTCGCGGCGCGGGCCGTGTCCGTGTATTGAATGCTTCCGGCGCCCCAACGTCCGAAGACCACAGGTGTGGCCCAATCCACAGTGGGCTCCCAGCGACCAGCCCAGCCCCAGCGACCTGCAATCGCGGCCACCGGGGCGCCCTCCGCCTCCACGGCACCAGCCCAGCCCCAGCGACCGTAATGACCCTCCGTCTCTTCCAGGTCGCCCAGGGAGCGGGCACTAGCACCGCGCAAGGTGCCCGAGGACATAGCGTCTCGCTCAAGGTGCTCCACCCGACGTACTGCTTCCCGCAACGGGTTGGGGTCTGTCTGCGCCACCCTGGTCGCGCCTGCATTGTTATTGGCTGCAGCCCCCGCGGTACTACCCCCGTTTTCCTCCGGGGTGGCTAGTTCCACTTCCACCTGCAGGTCGTTCCCGGATACCGTCCGCCGCACGCGCTCTACGATCAGCGTCCGCTCCACGGGCGGGTCCTGTAGCGTTACCGCCACCACCTGATCCGCACGGACGTCCGGGCGCACGAGACCAGCCTGTATGCTCACCGGGGGCCAGGCATGTTCTCTCAGGTACGCTTCCAGCTTATCCCGGGCGCTACTGATTGACCGGCTCCCGTCATCAGAGAGGGGCGGTGCCTCCCGGCGCCCGTAGACAGCGATACTGTCCTTACGTTGTGCCCGCACCCATACAGGGCGCCGTACGTCCCACTCTACACGGGCACGCACAGCCTCTGCACCACTGCAATCCGGGTTGCCCAGGGGTGGGTCCAGCTCCATCTTACTGCCGTCCCCTACGCGCCCCACAGACCCGATCCAGTCCTCCAGCCCCTCCGTGACCTGCGCCTGCCCCACTACCTCCCATTCATCGGACAGGATACGCTTCCCCGGTATGGATACAGCCCGCAGGCACTCCCCGGGCTCCACGCGCTTAGTTACGGATTCATGCTCGTACTCATACCCTACTACCCGAGCAACGTTGAACACGCTGTCAAGCGAGCGCTGCACCTGCAGCGTCCCGCGCTCAATGTCCGACGCATTGAGATCAGGCCCAGGGAGAGTGTTGGGGTCTCGCCAGTACAGTACCCCATCCTGTACCCGCCAGGCCCACCCGAAGCGCTCCGCCAGGGTATCCATGAGGTCGTAGAGGGAGTCATAGCGGCTGTCGTACTCCCCCACAGTGCCCGCACCAGCGTCCACCCCCGATAAATCCATCTCGGGCGCCGCCTCCGCAAACGCTTCCTCGATTATTTGCTCCGCTGGCTTGTTGCGCCAAGTGCGGAGCAGGCGCCGGTGCCGGGTGACGTACCCCTCCCCACGGGCCTCCACGCGATAGAACGTGTGTACGTTGCCGCGGGCCTCCGTGACATCGGTTATCCCCGCCGTGACACTGTATGTACACACCCCACCACCGGGAAGGTCCACTTCCTGGTCAACCTGCAGCGTATCGCCAGGGCGCGGCGCCCACTCCGGGTCCTCCACCACCACGGAAACACGGGTCAGTTCCCGGAGACCTTCCTGTATGGCGCAGTCATGCGCCCATACTGCCTCCCCGGCAACGCGGACCGTCTGGCGGAGTTCCCCGTAAACGCTCATTCGGTGCCCCCGTCGTGGTTGAAGTGTATGCGCCAGCGCCGCCCGGTGGAAGGGTCCTGGATCAGGATGGTTTCCACGCGCTCCACTTCCAGGTACGGCTCACTACCCTCGGGCGGGGAATCCTCCGCACCGTCCTCCGTGACGTAGACGGTGGACGTTTCCCGGCTCACTTCCTCCAGGTCGGTAGCGTCCTCCTCGTCCGGGTCGTCCTCGTCCGGGTCCTTAGCATCCAGTTCATCTAGCTGTTCCTGCCGCCGCGCGTCCTCGTAATCATTAACGTCGAAGTCATCGGTGTCCATTTCCGGGGCTTGCTGATCCATCCGGCTCCGCAATTCAGGGACGGTAATGGTTTCCGCCTCCCCCTCGCTACTGGCCAGCAACCGATCCGCCCCCGGGTCTAGATTCTCCACCCTGTAATCCCGACTCTTCCGTTCCACCGCTTTCAGCGCATCCAAACGGTCGCGAAAGTATCCGGCGACCTTGGCACCCCGTGGGTCCCGCACATAGTGGCCGCGGAAACTTTCCCGGCGAACAGACCACCCGTTACCCGTGACGGTGCTTTCCAGTGCCGCCCGCTGGTTCTCAAACGGCCCCAGGCCCTCGTTCCCGATCCCCGGGCCGTAGACGTACCAATTCGTGTCCAGGCCCCAGGTCCCAGCGCCGACGCCGTGAAGGGAAAACCCCCGTTCCTCGCGGATCGCATGAAGGGCCTTTAGCTTCGTCTCGAACGGTCCTTTCTCCCCCTCCTGCTTGTAGTAATCCGCCCAAAACTGCTCAACATCGTCCGCCCCTACAGAATAACTAGCACGCCGCTCCAGTGCCTCGTACGCGGGTTTCTCCGAATCAAACGGCCCCGCCACGCGCTCGTTTCTGGCGTCCTTTACGTAGTACCGCGCTTCCTGTTCCTCCGCCGATTTATCCGGGTCAAACTTCGGTTGATCTTTAAGCCCGGCCATATCCTTGGCGAAATTATCGTCGAACTGATCCTTGGTAAGCTCATCGAGGTCGTAGGGCTCTGTCTTGCCATCGCCACCCCATTTCTCCATGGACTTGATTCCGTCCGAATAATCTTGGTCGATGGCGTCCTGGGCCTGTTCCTCAGTATCAAACGGCCCCTCGATATACTCGCCCCGGTCATTCTTTATGAAGTGACGATCCACTTCTTCGACGGTGAGCCCATCAAGGAATTCCTGCGCCTTGGATTCGCTGCTAAATTCCCCCAGGCGCCCCTCATTCGGGTGCTTCACGCGATAGCTTCCCGCTGCAGGGACCTCGGTTATTTCAATGCGGTCAAGCTCATCCTGTGCTTCCTCCTGGGACTCGTACGGCCCCATGACCGCATCACCTTCCTGATCGTGGATATCGTAAAGGGGCTCACTTGACGTGCTGCCCGGGGCCTCGCCGATGGTGTACCCATCCAGGAAGGTTTCAAGAACGCTTCTGTCGCCGTACCGCCGCGTCAGATTGCCTTCATCCGGGTGCGTGATCCGGTAATCCACCCCCGGAGCCTTGATCTCGATACGCCCCCGCTCATCCTGCGCTTCCTGTTCGGAGTCGTAGGGGCCGAGTACCCGGTTGCCGTCTGCGTCGTGGACCTCGAAGCCCGGATTGTTTTCCGTCTGCAGGTCCGCTGATTGCCCCTGGCACGGGTCCGGGCAGCCGTTGCTATTCGTCATGCTGCAGCCCCCGATATATCAACACCTTGGCGTCTCATGCGATCCAGCATGTCGCGGTCGTCACGTATCACGGCATGGCGCATATCGATGTTTTGCCCACCACCCGGGCCGGCGCCGTTGCTGCGCCCGGACGGCCCGTCAATCTCATCAAGGTGGCCCTGTACGCCGCGCTCCATGTCCGCCGCGCTGCCCATGGAGTCCTCAGCCATCCCGGCCATCTCCTCCCCGGCCCGGTCCCGGAGCTCCGGGAGGATACTGTTACCCACGATGGCGGAGAACATATTCTGGACGGCATTGATTGCACCGCGGGCCATGTTTATGAACTGCTCGACCACCGCTTGGGCCATGTTGCCGATCGCCTGGACCACCATCCGGGGCATCGTGCGGAATAGTTCCATCACGTTGTCAGCCCAACCCCGCAGGACGTCCCAGGCACCGGACACCATATTCTGCATAGCCCCGCCGACCGCGGAAGCCCCGCCAGCGATAATGGACGGGACCAGCCCAACCCAATCAGCGATCACACCCGCCGCGTTCCCGGCCCACTCCCGCAGGACCGTGAGCGCCTGGTTCACGGCGTTCCCGATAGCTCGCGCCAGGGTGAACGCACCAACGGCCTCCAGTGCCGACGTTACCCACCCGGTAATGACCTCAAGGCCCTGCTGTGCCCACTCCCGCTTCGCGTCCAGCGCGGCGCTAAACGCGGCTCGGATGGCACCAGCAAACCCGAGCTCACTAACGGCGCTCATGGCGCTCTGCGCCCAGCCCTGGACCGCACTAATGGCGCTCTGCGCCCAGCCCTGGATCACGCTACCGGCTTCGGAAAACACGCTGCCCACGGTACCGCCCCAGGAGCGGATCACGCTGCCCGTATCACTGATCCGCTCCCCGAGCCCGGTCATGGCACTGCCCACGGCTTCACTGACCGCGCTGATCTGCTGGAGCGCCCGATAAACCCCATAAACCGCCGCGGCCACCGCTGCGCCGATGGCGAGGAACTTCACAAACGGGGCAGCAAGGGCCGCTTTCGCCACTGTAGCGGCGACTGTAGCACCCCGCAGGTTGCCCAGCAGGCGCACTAAACGGCCCACAGGGCCGAGCACACGGCCCACAATGGACAGGACCGGGCCAAGGGCACCGGCAAATAGGGTAAATTTGACGACCGCGCTTTGCACCGGGCCGGGAAGGGACCTAAAACCCTCCACGAGCCCGATAATCCGGTCCGCGAAGCGCTCCAGGGCCTCCGCCCCGTCCTGCTCCAGCCACTCGGTGAAGCTCTCGATGATCGGGAGCAGGGCCTCCGCCACCTCGTAGCCCACCCCTTGCAGGGTGCGCGTTGTGTCGTCCCACTGATCGTTGAACGCAGCGGCGGCTTCCCGCTGCTCTTCGGTGAACACGTGCGGAATTGACTCCGCAACGTCGTTAAACGCTTGCTCCGATTCCCGCAGCGCCGGGGCTAGTTGCCGCCCGGTACGGCGCCCGAACAACTCCATCGCGGCGCCAGTGGCCTCAGACTGCGACCCAGCGTTCTCGATCTGTTGGATTGCCCGGTTGAACGCCTCCTCCGTATCAATGGCGCCGTCGGCAATCTCCTGCTGACTGAACCCCAAGTCCTGCAGCGCTTGGGTCGCGCTGTCACTGCCCTGCTGGGCCTCCGCAACCGTCTGGTTCAGTCGCTCAAGCGAACGCTGCGCCTCCGGGGCACCCATCCCGGCAATCTGCCCCAGTGCGTACTCGATTTCCTGATATCGTTCCCCGGATATGCCGAGCATCTGCGAGGTCTTTTCGACCTCATCCGCCGCACCGGCAAAATTGGACACCAGGCCCGTCGCCGCCGCCCCCACAGCAGCCAGCGGCCCGGTAACAGTTTTAGAAAGGGTGTCGCCAGCGCTGGATATACGCTGGCCCGAGGATTCGATCCCGTCCGCTAGCTGATCGAACCCGTTTTGGGTTTGCTCCGCCCCCTGATCGATTTCATTGAGGCCCGATACGACCTCATCGTGCCCGTCCAGCGCTAGGCGGCCAACGACGTTAAAGAGCTCAAATGCCAAGGTCCGCCCTCCTGATCCGATCCGCCCGGGCTAATATGTCCTCTTTACTGCGGCGGGCCTGGCGCTTGCTGGGGGCCTGCTGCTTACCGCTGCCACCTACCCCTAGCCCGGTCTTTTCCAGCGCCTTGCTCCACTGCATCTTCGGGAAGGCGCCCAGGAGGTAGGCTGTAAGAACGTGCCCGCGACGTACCTCTTTCCACTCTTCCACCTCAGCACGGCGGCCACTTTCCCGCATGGGGCACCAATGCCGGATGGGCACCCGGGCAAGCTCCGCGGGTCCCCATCCGTAACGGCGAGCAACGAAATCTAGGTACGCCCCGCGGTCCCCAGCAGCGACCGCCCCTTCTCGAAAAAATCCCGCCCCTCCTGGGAATCCAGCACGGCCTCCAGCGCGTCCAGGATCGCGGTCGGGGGCCGCTTCCGCAGGGCCTCCACGTCCTCCTCGTACAGGGACGCCACAAGGCACACCAGCGGCTCCCGTGCGTGCTTGAGCGCTACGCCGACGATATGTTGGCCGACTTGCATTCGCAGGGACGCATCGCCCGCAGTGGACTGTTGCTGGGCTTGCTGCACCAGCGAAAAGTCGAGGTGATCCCAGCACTCCGCGAGGATATCGGCAAGGTCGATAACGTCCCCTGCATTGAGGTCCCGGATGGTAGCGCGTGCCATTAGTCCTCCCCGCCGTTGTCGCTGCCGTCATCCTCCGTGAGCGCCGGCATGCGGATCTCCCAGGGGGATTCGTGCAGCGCCTCCGGGTCAAAGTGCGCGGTGAACTGCACCTCCACCGCCGCCTCGTCCTGGTCCTCGGTGGTCAGCTCGAAGTTGCCATCCGCCATGGCGTTCTTGATTAGGAAGATTGCGGGCTCGCTGCTGCCCGCGATATCCCCAACAAGGGCGATGTTCTTAAAGTATGCGCTGTCCCCCGGGGTGCTGATACTGCGCGTGACCTTCTTGCCCCCATCACTGCCGTTGTCCGCGGCCTCGGCGCCGAACAGGGCAATCTCCAGGTTCTCCGGCGTCATTTCCATCAGGTTCACGGTGATCCGCGCATGCTCCTCCACCACGCGCCGACCGCCTTTGATTGGGCCGCGGGCACCGTCCACCTCGATCTCCCGGACCTCCTGCTCCACGTTGAAGGACGCGCCGCCTTGGGTGGCCCCCAGCAGCCGCTCATCCTCCTCGCCGTAATTCAGGTACACGGCCCCGGCGTCCACCAGCAAGTTCCGCAGCGACTCCTTACGGAGCGACCCTGTTTTTGCGTTGTTACCCATTGCTCATTGCCTCCAAATCGGCCTGCCGCCAGTACCTTACATCCAACGCTTGGAGCCAGTGTACCTGACCCGGTTGGTCTTCGCTAACGGGGGCGTCCGCGCCCGCGAATACCCGTATGCTGTACCCGGTGCGCTGGCTGCCGAACGTCCTGCGATCCAGCGCCTGCAACACTGCGTCGCGGATCTTGCGGGCGTTGCTGTACCCCGGGCCGCGGTCCCAGATATGCACGTCCACCGTGCCCGTACGCAGCGCCCACGGGGTCTCCGCCGGGGCGTAGTCCCCTACCAACGTCAGGTATGGTTCCGCCTGCTGTTCCGGCGCCCACGCCTCCCATACCCCGGGCGTAGCATCGTTGTGCAGGGGCGACGGGGCCAGTAGCTCCCGCAGGGCCGCGTCCTCCCGCAGGGCTGCGATTAGGGTCTCCTCGATGTCCTCCGGCTCCGTCATGGTTCCACCTTGCGGGTCATGATCCGGTGCAACCGCTGCAGGTTCTCCTTCGCCGCGGGGCGGAAGTGCGGACGCGCGGCCATTCGCCGCGTCCCCTTCTCCAGCGGTAGCGCGTACGGGGAGTCCGTGCCCACGTACGCCTCCGGCGTGCCACTCATCGGTTCGTGCGTCTGGTAGCTCCTTGCGAGTTCCCCGGTGCGCCGTGCCGGGGGCTCGCCGGGGGCGGAAGCGGTATAGGTCTGCTGGGTATCCGGCACCGGGTACGTGCGCCCGCTACGCGGCCCGCGGAGCTTCTTCCGTACCTCCCCCTGCAGGACCCGGGCCGCTTCCGACACGTTCTTTTGTGCCCCATCCTTGAACGCCTGCAGAAGCTGCTTGGTGCTGTTGTGCCGGCGACCCATGGCTACTCCTCGTTCGTACGCGGCCACGCGAGGTGGACGCGCATCCAACGGCGGTAGCGGCCCCGGTACGGGTGCTCCACACCGATGACCCGGTAGTCCCGCTCCTGCCCGTCAATGGCCACCATATCGTCGAACTGCATGTCCGTGCCATGGCGCACCACCAGCTCCGCCACCCGGTGCTCGTGCTCCCGGTCCCGCCCGGCCACGGGCTCCGGCCTAACGCTGCGGAACAGGGCTGGCACGGGCGGCAGTTCCGACACCTCCCACTTCCAGGAGGTGCCGTCCGCCACCTGCTGACGGCGCTTACAGGTGGCCCGCCAGCGTAGATCCCCGGGGCCTACGTCACAGGGCATTACCCAGCCCTCCCGGTGACGCTACGCGCGGCGCGCGGGGCAATGGCGGCGGCCCCGCTACGCCTCCACGCATCGTGAGCGTCGCAGCCCCGGTGCTCGTAGAGGTAGGACAGGAGCTGGAACATGGCGCCCTTGAGGTCCGCGGGTAGGTCTTCCCCCTCCTGCGGGCCGTGCTTGGCCGTCACGCGGTATGCACCTTCCGCCTCATACGGCGGCAGCCACGGCACCGTAGGCGGCGCCACCACCCGGGCCGGGCGGCGCGGACCATCAATGCGCACAACGTAGTGCTCGCCCGGCACAGCGTCGTACGTATCCGGCCCCGTGCGTACCTCCACCTGCACCACCTCGCTCACGGCGGGCCACGGCACCCGTAACTCCCCGCCCGGCTCCCAGTAGTTCAGCGGGTGCAACGGCGCTGTCTGCCAGGACGTGCCCGCCCCGGGGCGGGGTTCGTGGGCGTCGTACAGCCAGCACACCTCCCGGGGCACCAGCCCCCGGCCCGTGCGCTGCTCCACCACCCCCGCAGCGAGCCGCAGCATGCCGGGCAGCGCCGGATCGTCCTCCGGCGCCACCGCCCACGCCGCGGCCTCCTGCTTGTACTGGTCGAGCTGGTCGAGGTTCCCGCCCTCGACCAGCTCATGGCCCCTTGGCTGCAGGATGGACACTTACGTCCCTCCCTGTTCCTCTACCTTGCGACCTCCGCCGCTGGCGCCCTGATTGGCCTTGGTTTGGGCACCGGTGGAACGGTTGGTGGCGGTGCCCTTGGATGCCCCGCCCTTGGCGGTGGCGGCACCCTCCTGCACCATCTCCGCCGCGCCTTGACGCACGGCGGAGCGGGCAACCGCGTCCGGCACGTCCCGGGCGGTGTTGGCCGGGTAAGTCACCACGTCCACGCCGTCCAGCGCGTACTTGAAGTTACGCTTGAAGCGGACCTTGGGCATGGATTAGTCCTCCTTGCTTACACGCACGCCCGGGTGCCCGCGCTCAACCACGGCGGCAAGGTGGGCGTCGCCGGTGCTGGCATCCGCGAGCACGCGGATATACCGCTTGTAGCCGGTGTACCCCATCTCGACCACGCTCTCCGCGTCGTCACTCTCCAGCTCCCGGGCGTTGCTGCCCTGCAGGTGATCGTCGTCCGCGTCGGCCCAGTCATCGGACTCGCTGTCCCGCTCCTGGACCTTAATGGTGACGCCTGCCGTGTCCACAGCGCCCACCACGACGCGGATCGCGGCGGAGCCGTACCCCTGCAGGTCCACAGCGCCCTCGCTGTTGGTTTCCCCGCTGGCGTACTGGTCCGGCTTGATGGCCAGTGCGCTATCGATGTTGGTGTGGATATCCCGCTGAGTCATAACCTTGCCCTCTTGTTAGGCAGCCCGGGGCACGTGCCCCGGGCCAGTACCGACGCCGCTTTAAGCAGCGAACTTGACGAGCTTGATGGCCTCGAAGTTCACCACACCACCGCCGACGCGCTTGGTGGTGTAGAACTTCACGAAGGGCTTGCCGGTGTACGGATCGCGGAGCACCCGGATACCCACCCGGTCCACGATCTGGTACGCCTCCTCCCAGTCCGCCACGGCAATGGACAGCGAGTCGGAGGCAATGCCCGGCATGTCCTCGAAGTTAATGATGTTCGCTCCGAGGATAGCCCTGCCGTTGCGCTGGCTGAAGTCCGGCTGCCAGAGGTAGTTCCCTTGACCGTCCTTCAGCTTGCGCACCTCCGCCTCCACGCTGCGGTTCATGGCCCACGTGGCGTTGGTACGGTACTCCTCCTTGAGGCCATAGATGGCGTCGATCAGCACGTCGCCACCGCTGCCGTTGGAGGTGCTGAACGCACCGTCCGCGCCCGTCTCCACGTACGGGATGCGCTCCCAGTTGGTGCCATCGGGGTCGCCGAGGTCATAGGACAGGAACCCGCGCGGCTTGTTGCTGCCGTTGCCCTTGACAAACGCCTGGTTCTCCCCGCGGGCCAGCTTGCGCGCGACCTTGTCCTCCAGCCACTGCTCGACGTCCACCATGGCGTCATCGAGCATCTTTTGGCTGATCCGCGGCTGGGCGTACTGCTCATGAACCGGGATGCGCCACTTACCAACCTGCGGGCTGCGGGTATCCGGGCGGTCCTCCGTCTCGCCGACCCAGCCGGAGTCCGGCTCATCTAGGTCCAGCGGGCCTTCCAGCGCGTCGGTGCCAATGGTGGTGACGTTGGCCACCTGGCGCACGGCAGACGTCTCGTAGATCTTGCTGACGATCCGCCCGTCCGTGTCCGGCTCCACCCAGAAGCCACCTTCCGGGTCCCGGCCGACCTGCATGGCCTTGGCCACTTCGGCCGGCATGGCCTCGCCGCGGCGGAGGTAGCCGCTGAACGCCTTGGCGTAATCAGTGACGGCGTCCGGGGTTAGGGCGCCTTCCTCCTGCCCGGTGATGCCCTCGAACTTCCGCGCCTTGGCTTCCGGGTCCAGACCCATGTCCGAACCGGCCTGCCCGACGCCCCGCTGCACCGCAGCGCGAAGGGCCGCCAGCTCGCCGGCCTTGCTGTCCAGCTTCTCGGACAGGTCGCTAACCGCAGCGTTGGCCTTCTCCTGCGCCTCCTTCACCAGCGCGTCCACGTGCGACTGATCCGCCTTCTGCCCAAGGGCCTCGTCGTGGTAGCTCTTGAACTGCTCAAAGGCGCGGCCCATCTCGTCGACCGCCTGCTTCACATCATGCGTGCTCATGGTTATTTCCTCCCGTGGTGAGCTTGCTTGCAATGGCGTGGAGCTGCTTGGCCAACTCCTCGCCGTTACCTTCCTCCCCGGGCTCACCCCGGGAGCTACTGTCTTCCGCGGCCACTAGGTTCCGGAGCCCGGATACGTAGCGCGTGGCCGCGTTTTTGCTGAACCCCGCACGCCGGAGCAGGGCCTCGGCCTCCGCCAAGGTCTCCAGTCGCGGGATGTCGCCGGCTTGGATCGCGGCGTCGTTGCCGCCCTCCCCGGCCTGCTCGGCCTGCTTGTTGCCGGCCTGCTTGCTGGCCTCCCGGGCGGCATCGATCCGGGCCACTTCCAGCGCCGGAAATGTGACGACCGATACCTCCAGGAGATCCAGTTTGAAGAACGTGCGGACCAGGGTGTACTCGTCCATGGTGACCGGAGGCTGCGGCATGAAGCCGATGGACAGGCCGTCGATAGCGCGTTCCTGGATCAGGCGGGCCGCTTGGCGGGCCGCGGGGATATCGCCAACGAACAAGCGCCCGCGGACGTACAGGCCCTGTTCGTCTTCCCGGATCTCATCGTACCGCCCAATCGGGTTCGCCCAATCATGCTGCCACAGCAGCGGGGGCATGCGCCCGGCCTCCCGCCACTGCTTCAGCGATTCGCTGAACGCGCCCGGAGCGATTACATCTAGGTCGGAGTCCACCACGCCGAAGACGCTGGCGTAGCCCTCGAACTCCACGTCGCCGCTATCGTTGGCCTTGGCCTGCTTCACGTCCAGCGGAAAATCCACAAGCTTGCGCTCCCCGCTGGCGTCCTTTGTGCGCCCTTGCTGGCCGCCCTTGCTGTGTGAGAAAGCCCGCACCGTGGCCCCCTTGCTATCCTGAAGCGTACTGATGGTTCCCGGGGGCTGGCGCCCGTCCGGGTTGCTGTCGCCGGGCTGGGGCTGGTCGCCGCTGCCTTCCCCGCCCTGGTTCTCCTCGTACATGGACAGGCACACCGCTACCGCTTGGTCGTAATCGTACCCCTCGCCGATCTTCTCCGGCACGCACTGCGCCATCCAATCGTCTTGATTCTTCGTGCCCATAGTTCAGGCCCCCTAGAATACCACCGCCAAACTACTGCATGAACGGGGAGTTGTAAACACACGGTCCGTTAATCCTGCTCCACATACCCTAACACGCAACGGCAGTTAATCACGTTCGCCGCGCTGCCGCCCGGGTCGCCGGGGTGGTCCAGGAGCTCCCCGTCCACGTCGAAGCGTTCATCCATGCCCACGACCTGCCCGTGGATATGATAGTGGCTGTAATCCGCGTCCGCCCAGCGCCCGCCCGGGTCCCCGCGTACCCGATCATCGCCCCCATTGATCCACTCCTTGCCCATGTCCGGGACCATCTGCTTGGCGGTGGCGGCTTCCCCGCCCATCCACCCGGCAAGGGTCTCCGTGCGCGCGATCATCTGGGAGCGGTAGCGGGAGAACTGCGGGCCGACGTCGCGGACACGCTTGGCGATATCCTGCACCCCCTCCCCGTCTCGGCGTGCCCGGGACACGATGCGGCGCACTTGCCCCCGCGTGGTGTCCTCGATGTTGGTGATCCGCTCCGCCGCATGGGTGGCGAGCCACGTATCGATCGCACGCTCCACCGCACTGGCCTCATCCTTCCTGTGCCGGCCCCAACCGCGGTAGGACTTGCCTTGCCGGCGGCGCCGCGCTGCCTTGGCCAGCCGGTCCGACGCCTCCCTGACCGTGCTCTCGTACTCCGCCAGCACCGGGTCCCGCGCCTCCCGTTCCAACACCTCCAGCGCCCGGCGCCCCGCGGCCCCTGCATCCCCGTCATTCTCCACGCTCCGCGCCGCCGCCTCGTACGCGTCCTCCAGCCCCTTGCGCAGTACCTCACGCATCTTCCGGCGGTGACTGCCGATGCGCCGCTGCTGGGTGCGGTGCAGGGAATCCTCGTTGCGCCCGAACAGGAGCTTGCCCATTACTTCACGGCCTCCAACCGGTTGCGGGCACGGGCCAGCGAGCGGGATGCTTGACGGTTGGCGCTGGTACGCTGGTCAGCCTCCTCCAGCAGGGCCTCCGCGATATCCCGGGCCACGCCCAGCGCCTCCGCCAGCGCCCCCACGGCCTCATCCTGATCCAGCTCCCCGGCGTCCATG
>Ga0207421_10001889_pt1 | contig 26566 bp, 19 predicted proteins | sample SodLakKL_010_SED_4_FD_187542 | JGI IMG/M metagenome (GOLD analysis project Ga0207421, IMG submission 187542) | Alkaline sediment microbial communities from Lake Tanatar, Kulunda Steppe, Russia - 8KL_010_SED (SPAdes) (version 2) | ecosystem: Environmental > Aquatic > Non-marine Saline and... | reverse complement strand
CCCCCCGCTTCGGCTCGAGCGTTTGCCAGGCCACCACGCACTTCGGCTCGAGCGTTTGCCAGGCCAACTCCAGTCTTGCCGGGCGCTCCTCTCGCGGCCCGACCCCATCCTCCCAGTTGTAGGCGGACAGGAAGTTTCCGCCGGGATACCGAAAGAACGGCACTCCCAGCTGCCGGACGAGCTCGAGAACATCCGTGCGAACCCCCGGCTCGTCCGCATAGTCCACCGTCTTGACCAGCCCCCCCGCCCATGCTACCGTCCGAGTTAATCTGTAGGAAACGTTCGGGCTGTAGCGCAGTGGTTAGCGTACTGGTCTGGGGGACCAGGGGTCGGCGGTTCGAATCCGCCCAGCCCGACTTTTTTCGCTTCCCTAGCGTCTTCTTCCTTCCTTTTGACGACAAACAGGCAGCAGCCCGAAGCGCTTTCTGTGGACGATATCGCCGAATCCGCAGGCATCAGCAACGTGGCGCTCTACAAGCATTTCAACTCGAAGGATGAGCCCTTCGCGTACTGGCTCCGCCACATCACCGAGCGCCACTGCGAGCAGCTACCAGCCGCGCCCACTCGATACGTGGCTGCGGCAGAACAACTCAGCGCGGAAGTACCCACGTCACTGTCGAGGACGCGCATCACATCGCAAACCAGGACAATCCCCAGACATTCAATACGGCTGGCAGTGGGTCTTTGGGAATACACCTCCGTTTTGGAACGTGCTTAACAAATATTACGCGCCTACAAAGACAAAGATTCCTTATAAATATGTAATTACATTGTCTTTCGTATTTTAATCGTATATAGTTGTGTACTATCGTTCACACATATTTGAGGTCAACTATATGCCCAGTATCATAAATCGAGTGTTCGGGCCAAAGGTACAGGGGGCGCGCGTCGTTCCCCTGATTCTCAAGATAGTGTTCATATTCACCTTCTTCATCCTCCTTTCAAACTTCTTCTCCAATTACGTCAATCTCACGATGAACCGGGGCGAACAGATTCGGATCCTGAATCGCCTTCTCACCAAAGATCTGACCGATCTCCATGTCTACGGTCAGACCCAACGGGAGCTCCTTGAGTTCACAGGGGACGACGCCGCGGCGCGCTCGAACATGGAGGCGGCAGCGCGGCAACGCTTCCAGCTGGAGCACAGCATGGCCGCCGGCGTCAGAGAGGACGGGACATTCCTGTTCCACGCGGGTCTCGAAGACCGTGCCCCTGAAACTTTTCCGGACCAGAAAGCGCTGGCACGGATACGTAACCGGGCTTCCAACGGCCGCGACGACGGCACGGTCCAATTCCGGGTCAACGGCGAGGAGTACCTGGGAGTATACAAGTGGCATCCCGGCTGGGACGCGTTCTTCCTCCGTGCTGAACGGGAACAGGAGTTCTACGCGGGATCAAGGCGAATTTTCGCCGAGGTTTCGGGCCTGATCGTGTTAGTCACCGTCGTGTTTATCGTGATAGGAGCTCTGGTGTTGCGGTACATCCTCCGGTTTGTCCCTGCCATGACCGGCGCCATCATGAAAATGCAGGAGGAGCAGCGCCTTGATCTGCTGGACATGAGCAGTGCCCCCAACGACGACGTCAGCTACTTGGGAATCGCGTTCAACAGTCTGGCGAGCACCATCGATAACCTTATGGGCATCTTCAAGAAGTTCGTTGCCCGTGATATCGCACAGAAGGCCTACCAAGAGCGGGAGGTGCGTCTAGAGGGGAGCCGGCGAGACCTCACTATCCTCTTCACCGATATCCGAAGCTTCACCTACATGACCGAGACGCTCGGCACCGACATCATCAAGCTGCTCAACCTTCACTACGACCGGGCAATCCGGAGAATTCACGAACAACAGGGTGACATCGGCTCGATTATCGGAGATGCGGTACTGGCAGTGTTTGGGACGGTGAATCAAAACGGGCACAACAAGTCACACCAAGCAATACGCGCCGGATACCAGGTTCACCACGTTGCTGCCTCGTTACGCCAACGCATGGAAGAGCGACGGCAGGAAGCGCTTCGGGGACGCGGACACCTGACCGAAGCCGAGAAGCGCGTATATAAGGCCGTCCTGCTTCAGGTCGGCGTAGGGATCGACAGCGGCGAGGTGTTCTACGGGACCATTGGGAGCGAGGAACGGATGACGAACACGGTGATCGGAGACACCGTCAATTCGGCTGCGCGACTGGAAGGGCTGACCCGCTTCTACCAGGTACCGGTCATCGCCTCCGGTCAAGTGAAACAGGACATAGAAGAGGAGTACGCCGATTACTTCTTCTTGGAGCTCGACACGGTACAAGTCAAGGGCAAGACCGGCGGTAAGCAGATCTACTGGCCCATCGAGCGCAGCACCATGTCCGACCAGCTGAATTACAACGCGCGCATCTTCGCCGAGGGGCTCCAACTCTACTACGAAGGCCAATGGAAACAGGCGGCTGACGCCTTCGGTGAATGCGACTTGGAAGTTGCCAAGGTGTTTTCCCAGCGAACGCGCAACAACACACCCCCACCGGGTTGGAACGGCATATGGACAATGAACGAGAAGTAACCGATCTCATAGAGCGCAGCAAGTCACTGTTTCTCCAGGAGACGGCTGAGGAGTTTCGCCGCAAGAGCGAAGAGTACGATGTCGGTCGCGAGTTTGCGAAGACCAAGCGAAACCGCACGCTGTTGGTTCCCGGAGTGATCGTAGCGACGTTGATCGTGTTCTCGGCTGCGGCGGTATTCCTAAACATCCAGATTGAGCGGAGCGCACAAGAAGTCGAGCTCGACCCCGAGCAGTTCGCGGACATATCCTTGCGCGATGTCCTCGACAGCTGGCTGCGGGTCGAGCGTCGCATCGGAGAGCTGGAGCAGACCCGAGAGGAGCTGACTGCCGAGCGTGACGCCCGCTTGCGGCTTGCCCGGCGAGCCGGCGACCGCCAAATAGCGTTACTCCACGCCACCGACATGAACGACGACGAGCGAGCAGAACAGATCGCAGCGATAGAGAATCAGACCGAAGAGACGGTCGCGGGGATCAATGCAGAGTACGACGACGAACTCAGCAGCGTGGACGAGGAGTTGGCGGATCTGGAGCGCAGGCAGGCCGAGGAGTTCGACCAGGACGAGGTGGAAACTGCCCTTGAGCGACAAGATCTGCTTGACGACGAGGGGCGGCGGCTTCTGCAGATGGAACTAGAAGATCAACGGGAACGACATCAGGAACGTCTCGCCGGTCTGGAAGAGGCCTATGAGCAGGAGATCGCCTCCCACGACGAATACTCCGCGGAACTGCAGAGCGTACTGTTGGAACAACACGAAACCGAGGTGGCGGAGCTGCGCGAGGAGCACGAGCAGGAGATAGAAGAGCTGACCATGCGCTACAACCCGGACTTGTCGGATGAGGGAATTGCATCCCTTTTGGATGCGGAGCTTCCCCAGGCACAAGCCGAAGGGGCGTTTCGGCAGGTCCTTGCGCGAACGGAGACAATAACGTCCGCTGGGTACCAAGAGCTGTTGCAGCAACAGGAGGAGCTCGATCGGTTATTAGCACGGCTGCAGGAAATACCTTACCAGAACAGTATCCCGAGAGCGCTCGATCAGCTTCGCTCGCGCGCCGGCCTTGTTACTGCGGAGTACGAAAGGATTTGGAACCGACTCGGTGATCGCTACCAAGAGCTGGAAGCCGGCTATGCGGAGCTGGAACAGGAGTACGACGAGCTCGAGCAAGAACGAATCACGATCGAACGCGAGCTCCGTGAGGAGCTCGCGGAGACCGAAGAGCAGTTCGCTCAGCAACTGAGCGAACAGGAAGAACAACTGGATCAAGAAGTTGACCGGCAGCTCCAGGAGGTTCGTGAACGGCTGGAAGCAGAGATAGAGGCGTACCAAGAGCGTCTGGAGACCGCCACATCCGAACGCGATAGCTTCGAGCACGCCTTCGATCGGCTGATCGTGGAGGATCGAGAGAGCGGATTTATAGTTGACCCCAGGAACTCGTCGCGGATGCTGGTCATATTGGATCCCATACGAGAGGTGGACGAGGACACGTATGGGGTCGTCTTCCGTGATCGAGACGGCTTAGTCGCGGAGATCTCCTTCTTCGAGGACGAGGGACGCATGTGGGCCCGTACCGAGGAGTTGGCTGACGGCGCCGAAGTGCACCCATTCGATCGCATCCTTGTACATGTGGACGGGGCGGCAGCTGATGGCGATTTTCATTTCCCCGAAGGTGGAGAAGTAATCGAAGAGAGGACGCAAGAATGAAGGAACGACACCGAAGACACAAAAGAACCACTCAAAGATTGTTACTCACGGTACTGCTGGTCTGCGGGACCTCCGCAATTGCCCTTGCCACGCCCTTCGAAGACGCGGGATACGAAGTCCTGGACGTATCAGCTACCGAGGATACAACTGAGTGGCTGCTCCGTGGCCCCATGGGACACGAAATCGAGGTGGACTATCCTGAGGAGCACGTGGCGTCGCGACACGTCCGAATATTGGACGCGATCCGCATCAACATTTTCAACTTGGAAGCCCTGGAGGTTAAGTCGATCAGCGTGGCGTTCCAGCCCGAAAGCGACCGAGCAGACGTCCTCGCGATCCCGGCAGCCCTGGAGCACGACGGTCACGATCTCCTTCCGTACGTTCCCGCCGGGCTTCGGTTCACTTTCGATCAAGCACTGGAGTATGACTTTCGACTCCAGGTCGATGACTACTTCATACGGTTTCAGGGGCAGTTCATCGATGAGGAGCTATTTCTGGATCGCCTCGTGAGCGCTGTTCAGGATCCGGTAGCATTTCTCGAAAGTAGACGACCGGACCTACTCGCACGCCGCACCAACGAGTTGGAAGAAGAAACGACTGCGCTCAGAGAGGAGTTAGCTCGCACCCGAGGGCTGTTGGATGAGACACGCCAGGAGTTGGCCGAGACGCGCGAAGAGTTGGCTGATACGCAACAAGCCGCCCGAACGCAGCGCGACGAGCTGGTAGCTCAGGCGCAGCGTATCATCGAAGCGCAAGACCAAAAGTTGGCGGAGACGCAGCAGACTATTCAGACGCAACGTGAGGAATTGGACGAGGCGCAGCAGACCATCCAGGCGCAGGGCGAGGAGATCCGGGCCAACGAAGAACGACTGGTCGACCAGAACCGGCAACTCGTGAACCTCCGCTCCGCGGTGCTTGCTTTCAACAACCGAACCTTTCTTCTCAGGAGAGAACGCCCAGTCGCTCCGGAGGCTGTGGAAAGAATCGTGGAGCTCAGGGAGAGCCACCCGACGTTGGATCGCGGTGAGATACGCGATCGGCTCGCCGAGGACGGCATCGACGTCAGCGGGAACGAGATCGATATCGTGCTAGCGGTGTTCTTCAACGAGTTCGAATAAGAAAACTGAGTGCGCCGGTTCCCGATACTCCGTGTCGGCGTGATCGAGCTCAACGTTCGCGCCTTTTCACATCGTACATTCTGGAATCGGCGACCTCCAACAACTCGTCAACCGTAGTTCCGTCGTCCGGGAAACGCGACCAACCGGCATCGAAACGGATCGGCTCTTCACCGGAGCGGGTCATGCCTTCCGCCCGACGAGTAACCTCCTGCAGATAGAGCGAAATCGTCTCGTCAGACGGATCATCGGCCAGCACAATGAACTCATCACCCCCGTACCGGTACACCTCGCCTTCCGTGGGCACATGCTCTACGAGAACTCGACCAAATGTCTGAAGAATCGCATCCCCTCGGGCATGCCCAAAGTCGTCATTGATCCGCTTGAAGCCCTTTAGATCCAGAAGAAGAACGGCGAAGCGCCGCCCTTGGGATGCGCTTCTCTGAATTCTCCCTGCGAGATCTACATACAGTTGACGTCGATTAGCCAAGCGCGTCAGGAAGTCGGTCGCTGCAGCGCGCTCCATCTCCTGCCTCAACATGAGATTGTCAAGAGTGAGCCCTGCCCGCCGAGCAAGCGTACGGTACAAACGGAGTTGGAATGAAGTTGGAGAGTCGGTGTCCGTCCATCCGACGGCGAGAGCTCCGCGCCCTCTGGACAGCCTTCGAAGAACAATGACGATTGCAGAATGTACCACACCCCGAGGGAACAGAGCATGCAGCAACGAAGCATCTCGAATCACAACCAGATCGTCCCTACTGCTCAAAGCCTGCCCCAATACGTACTCTGGGCATCCGTCGCCGCGCTGAAGCACCTGGCCAATGCTGTCGACGGCCCTCCACGAGTCCTGTTCCGCACCATCACTCAGATACAGCGTCGCCAGAGGAGCCCCAATGCTCAACGTCGCTCGCTCCAGCACCTCCCGTGCGCACGCACGGAGCGAATCTTCCTTGGGCGCTATATCCGATATGTTGTGTACGAGGCTGAGCTCGAGTGTACGTTGCTCAACTACTGTACGTTCCTGTCCTTCTGTTTCCCGTTCCAAGGAAGGCCTCCGACAACCACGGTCTTGTTGCACGCTACCAACGGACCGGTCCCAATAGGTCCAAGCTCGCCAAACGCCGGTATCACTAGATACGGAACGTTGTCGGACAAACAGGATTTGACGGCTTCTTGCTCAGGCTCGTAGGTCTGTCCGTAAACGAACCTCCGCGTTATGCAACTCACACCGATCAGCCCGGCAATCCCGGTCGGTTCTCTTTCGCAGACGCTCCTCACAGACTCCGCAGTCGCATTCTGTAGGCTTCCCGCGCTGACCGACATTATGCGGACCAATGAGCCTTCAGGTACCCGCGACCAGCAGACCGACTCGCCTTCCTCCATGGCAAACCTCACGTCGTAAGTCAGATACCGATCCGAGGCCACAGGAACACCCAAGGGACACTGCAGCGCGAAGTCATCCAACGCCATGTCACCTGGTTGGCAGCCCGCGCTAGACCGTTTATGCTCCCGTTCCGGCAGGTGGGCGTACGTGTCCCACGCGGGATATCCGTCCAGATTCAAGGGCTCGGGCCACGACTGTGTGACCAGGACAGGCCGTCCGACAGGTCGCCACCCATGCCGCAAACACACCTCCGCCCGCTTATCCGATTGAAGGCCAAGCGTCAGGATTCCTCGGCGAATCCATTTCCCTTCGCCAAACAGAAAGCCATCCCCCGCATCTCGATCCACCGTGCGCCCCCCGAGAAGAGGCATCAGCGGCCCTACGGCATCGTACATCCCACCAAAGAACCCGATTCGCTCGTCGAACGCATACAGAGCCAGCCCTAATCCCACCGGAGCCTCCGTCCCTCCGTTGTTGGATAGGAGCTTTCCCACGCGACGCCCGGCATCTACGGCCGCCAACTCATCCGCAGTCGATTTATCGCCGACTCTGCCTATCGCCTCCTCTTCGTTCAGCAGTAGCGGTCCCAGTATAGGTTCCGATGTCCAGAGAGCTGCACAGGTAATGCCATGTTCGACTATTCCGTAATGCGACAGAGCTCCCGCCGCATGAATACCGCACGCTGTCCTGCTCTTTTCCATGGCAACACGCGCTGCGATCTCTGGGTCGTATGAGTCACCGGCAATCACGAACAATGTAAGATCAGGAAGCTGGGAAACACCCGAACAGACAGCAGAGTAGCACTCGGTCACCGCTACGCCGGCCTCGTGTGCCCGGCTAACCGCTACCTGCATTCTCTCAATCAAACGTACCTCTTTCCGACTCCGATAACCGGGAGGATCCCCAGACTGTCGACGTTCTTCATATTACCACGAAGAGTATCACGGTCGTTCTGGACCGGTCCATACTCACGCGGCGATCTGAGTCAAAGACCACAGAGGTCGACAGAGATACTGAGACAAAACAAATCATGACGCGGCGGAAAGGAAACAAGGAGAAACCTGCGAGAGTACCTTGAACCTTCCCTGATCGATGCCTCAAGTCGGGGCAGGCGCCGATCACCACGACGGTTAATATCAGCTTCCTGCAGTTCACTTCCACTCGTCAAATGTGGCGTTGACAAAATGGCGGTCCGGTGCGATTCTGATTATGTTGCATGCAGCAAGCAACCTATGAACGGAGTGCGGTTTGCCTGAGCCGGTAGGCTAAGGTGCGCGCTTCGTGTTGCGGCGGCGGTCAGCCCGCCTGAGACGGAAGCATCCGGCTTGTCGCGCCGGATGCCACACCACACAACAAAAGGGGGAAACCAATGAGGACATGGTTTCGGGTAAGTGCATTACTAGTGGCCTTTCTACTGGTAACAGCAGTTCCGGTCTTTTCGGCAGGACAACAGGAGGAAGCCCTCGACCTTCAGCCATTCGATCCTGACCGTGAATACACGATTTCGATTGGGACCTATGGTCTGGAAGAAGAATACCAAAGGGTAGCGGAGACGGATGAGTTCCAGGAGAAGTTCCCGAATGTGACCCTGGAGTTCGAAAGCGCTGACTTCGACGGTCATCACGAGCGCCTGACCACGGTCATCGCCGCGGGAGAGCCTACCAACCATATAGAATCCGTTGAGATCGAGTACATCGCCCAGTTCGTCGAAGGCGGTGGGCTCACTGACCTTGCTCAGGAACCGTTCAACGGGTTCGAAGCCGGGGACGACCTTGCTGACTTTGCCATGGCAAATGCGACGACCACCGACGGTCAACTCGTTGCAATGCCGGTTGATATCGCGCCGGCCGTGCTGTTCTACCGTGAAGAGCTAGTCGAGGAGGCCGGAGTGACCGAGGAGGAGATTCAGAATATCTCGGACTGGGACGACTTCCTGGAAATTGCGGAAGCGGTCACCCGCGATACCACAGGCGACGGCGAAACCGACCAGTTTGCTCTTCCCACAGCCGGCGAAGTCGCCGATGTGCCGCTTCACGGAGCCAAAGGCGGTTGGTTCGATGACGAAGGCAATCCGCTTGCTCCCAGGGACGACTACATCGAAGCGTTGGAGCTTGTTCAAGAGGTACGCGAAGCCGGGGTAGACGCTGACTTGGGCGCGTGGAGTGAGCAATGGGTCCAGTCCTTCTCGGACGGTACGGTTGCAATGACTACCAACGGCGCTTGGTTCGGCGGGGCTCTACAGACCTGGATAGCGCCGGACGTGGAAGACTGGCGAGTAGCTCGTCTGCCGGAGTATGCCAGCATGGGCGGAACCTTCCTGGCCATTCCGGAAGAGGTCCCCGACGACGAGAAGCTTGCAGCCTGGGAAGTCCTGAAGTACCTAACCACCAGCGAGAATGCACAGCTCACCGTGTTTGAAATGGGCGACGTATTCCCGGCCCTCACCACCGTGTACGATGATCCTATCATGACCGAGGAAGTAGATTACTATGGCGGCCAGCGTGTCCGAGAGATATACTCCGAGGTCGCTCTCGAGCACCCGGACCTCGAAGCTAGTCAATACGACGCAACCATCGCGGGAATCTGGGGCACAACGGTGACAAGCGTAATCGAAGGAGATCTTACCGTCGAGGAAGCTTATGAACAGGCGGTAGAACAGATCCTAGCGACCATGTAGGACCTTTATCGCATTCGCGTGAAGCTATCGGTTCGCGTAACCAGCCAGAAGCATAGGCGGTTCGCGAATAACTCGATAGCTCGCCACCGCAACGCACGGCGTGATAGGCTAACAGAGGATTTCTCCCTCAGCAGCTGCGCCGTGCGCGGTTCCCTACCAGTCGCCGCTTGACTCGTTAGGAGAGAGAGGAGTGCTCGTTTCATCGTCTTCTCGCCGCCCCCGGCTAACCATACCGGTCCAGCCACGCCGGTCCACGTGCACTGGGCGCCTTCCCTTGTGCCCTTTCAGTCCGAAAGCTACAATGGCCAAAAACGCGGTCGGAGACTAACGACAGGGGGCTACCATTGAAGATTTCTACCAAGCTATCCATCGGCACCGGAGCAATAATGCTGGTAGTCCTAGGTGTTATCCTATATCTCTTTTGGATAGTATCTGTATCACTCCAGCTCATGGGAGTGGCAAATGCCGCTCAGAACCTTGTGATCGCAAAGAACCAGACAACCGTGAGCATGCACGAAACTCTCTCCACAAGGGGGCCTTTGGCCGATGCCGTGGACCAGCTTACCGAAAGTCAACGGAGCGCTGAGCAACGAATAACGGAGCTGCAAGAACACGAAGGTGTTAAACATCTTTCGGCATCCGCACGAAACGCCGTTGGACGAGTTACTTCGATTGCCACGCTTGTCCACGAAGACTTCGTAGTGGAGGCGGCTGCAGTCCAGGAGGTGGTGGAAGCGCAGCTTCCCGGGTCGCCCGCCACGGACGGCTTACTTCGGCTGGCCAATCGGCTACGCCGGAGCGATGTGGAAGGCTCCGAGGATGCCTACCTTTACGTCTCCTCCGTGGCGCGGGATGTCGACCGCGCTATACAGTCGCATGCTGATTTCGTAAGTGAGGCTTTGGTTGAAGTAGCGGAAGGGATCAGTATTGAGGCGCGCGCGCGAACCAGTGCCGCTCAACAGTTTGCCGCCGGGCTCACCATCGCGGTGGTTATCATCGCGTTCGTGCTGATTCGCGTCTTCTCTCGGGGATTCGCCAAACGAATTACCCACATGGAAGCGATAATGAGCGCCGTCGCGAGTCGCGACCTAACGCTGAGCGTCAACCCGAAGGGGAGCGACGAGATCGCCGCGCTCGGAACTCATCTGGACGCCGTTCTCGCCTCGCTCAGAGAGTTCTTCCACGGCGTTGCTCGAGCGGTAGGGAAAGCTGACGAGCTCAAAGACACCGTTTCATCGAGTTCCGAACAGACTGCATCCGCTCTCAACGAGATAACGAAGAACATCGAGAACATCAACACCCGGGTACAGACGCTCGACCAAAGCGTCGGCACGGCGAGTGAAGCGGGAGTTTCGATAGCCCAGGAGGTGAAGAATCTCGGCGAGGACATCGATACACAAGCAGAATCGATCAACTCCGCCTCGTCATCCATCGAGGAGATGAACGCAAGCGTAGGGAATGTCGCCAAACTCGCGTCGGATAGGCGTGATCGCGCGGATCAGCTGAGTGAAACCGTGCGCGACGGAACGGAGAAGATCGAAGGTACCAACGAGGCTATCCGCAGCATTTCGCACGACGTCGACGATGTCCTCGAGATCATCGAGATCATCAACAACGTGAGCGAGCAGACGAACCTTCTCTCAATGAACGCCGCAATCGAAAGCGCCCACGCCGGAGAAGCCGGCCGTGGATTCGCAGTGGTGGCCGAGGAAATCCGGAAGCTTGCCGCCAGCACGAGCGAGAACGCGGGGCAAATCGACAACACACTGCGCTCCATCACCAGCAAGATCCACGAAGCGCTCCGCTCAAGCGACGTAAGCTCGACTACGATGAACGAAATCCAGAAGGAGATGACCAGCTTCTCTCATGCGATGCAGGAAATTGCGTCAAACATGCAGGAGCTATCCGGCGGCAGCCAAGAGATTCTTCAGTCGACACAGCAGATATCGGAGTTCACGCGACGGGTTCAGGCAGGATCGCGGACCATGGCGGAACGCACGGACGACGTCAAGAACGCAATGGAGGAGGCACGGAACATCTCCGCGGAGGTCTCGCAGGGCGTTACCGAAATCGATCGTGGCGCTAAGGAGATACTCGATAGCATAAGCCAAGTCAGAGAGGCCTCCGCCGAGAGTCGAGATCACATGCAACTGCTTTCGCAGCTCATGAAAACGTTCCAATTCGAGCGCCCGGATGATTCACCCGAGAACGAACTAACTCACGACAATAGCCGTGACGACGATAGCCCGCGGACCGGTAATGACGATGCCCTCCCAAGAAGGTCAGCACAGGCTTAAAGTAGCGGATAACCTGATCGCTACGATGGATGAGCCCAAGAGACTTACCATGCATCCAAGTCGGCAGACGCCGGCGGTTGCAAGCGCATTCCCGGCTCCAACATGGTGAAACCGCCACGGCACCACGTCGGGCCGGTCGAAGGAGCAACCCATGGGTCATGAATCCGATAGAAGAGTAACGCCGCTCAAACCGACCGTTATCGACACCGCCTCCTGTACGCCGGAGCTCAAACGGCGCATTATTGCTTCTCTCCCCTGTCTGGCCGGGCTGCGGCCGGAGGCGCTCGACCGTGTCGAGCCCGAGTTCCGGGAGTTCGGCGCCGCCGCCGGGGAATGCATCTTCTCCCGGACTTCCGTCTCCTCGCCGGTTCCCGCTCCGTCGACTCCGCTCTCGTCGACTCCCGACGGCACGACAGCCGACGGCGGCGTGCTCCTTCAGATTCCGTTGACCCGCGACGACCTCACCTCCATGGCCGGAACGACCACCGAAAGCGCGAGCCGTGAGCTTAGCACGCTCGAGCCCGAAGGCGTTATCTCCACCGGCCGCCGGTGGGTATCACTCCGCCGCAACTTTTTTGCACTCGATTGATGTAGATCATGGTTTGACCCCCCTGTTCTTCGACATCCTCCGGGTATCATCAACTGAAACCCACTGGAGGAGTCGAAATGAACACGACACTACGAAGCGAAGATCTCAGCTGCCCAAGCTGCATCGCCAAGATCGAGTCCGCGCTCGGCAAGCTCGACGGGGTCGCCGGCGCGACTGTGCATTTCAACTCAGGAAAGATCGAAGTCGAGTATGACGAGTCACGCGTGGACGTAGCGCAACTCCAAAAGACGGTTCGGGAACTCGGTTACGAAACGACCGAGTCGCCCTTCTAAGGAGGGTCCTATGACGCGTGCCGGCTATCTCCGAAATACGACGGTAATCGCGGGCGTGCTGACCGCGGTCGGCACGGTGTTCTGGTACCTCGGGAGCCCGGTCTTTCGACCGGAGCTCGCCGGGGTCGGCGTCCCGGTGATTCTCGACGCGGTGCTCCTGGTGCCGGCGGCGGTGGTAGCGGGAGCCGATATCGCTCGGCGAGCGTGGTTCGCGCTGCGCAGCCGCACGCTTGGAATCGAGCTACTCGTGACGGTGGCGGCGGTCGGTGCGATCGTACTGGGCGAGTTTTTCGAGGCTGCCGCGGTGACATTCCTGTTCGCGCTCGGCGGCTACCTGGAGAACCGGGCCATGACGCGTACCCGCGACGCTCTGCGCTCGCTGTGGCAGTCGGTTCCCCGGACTGCAACCGTCATTACCGAAGCCGCCGGCGACGAGGATGGCGACGAGGACGGCGAAAAGGAGGTGCCGGCGCAGCGCGTTCAGCCGGGCGACCTGGTCCTCGTCCGCCCCGGCGGGCGGATCCCGGTAGACGGAACCGTCGAACGCGGTGAGAGCTCCGTCGATGAGAGCACGATCACCGGCGAGTCCGTGCCCGCGGACAAGGAGTCCGGAAGCTCGGTCTATTCGGCGACCGTGAACCACGAGGGGCTTCTGTACATACGGACCGAGCGCGCCGGCGCCGATACCACCGTCGCGCGCATTATCGCCCGCGTCGAAGAGGCGCAGGACTCGCGCACCAAGAGCGAACGGGTGATCGACCGCTTTGCGCGCTACTACACGCCCGCGGTCATGTTGGGGAGCCTTGCCTACTTCCTTGCGACCGGCAATGTCCACATTGCGTTGACGCTCCTCGTCGTTGCCTGTCCCGGCGCGCTCGTCATCGCCGCACCCGTGGCCGTGATCTCATCGATCGGTCGCGCGGCCAAGCGCGGCGTGCTCGTGCGCGGCGGATCGGAGCTGGAGACCGCGGCCAACGTCACGGTATTCGCTACCGACAAGACCGGAACCCTCACGACCGGAGAGCTCCGCGTGGTCCGCGTATCACCGTCCCAATCCGCATCCGCACATGCGGTGGCATCACGTGCCAGAGCGTCACATAGCGCAGCATGTCGAGAAGGGACAGTCTCAGTAGGTGAAGCAGAACCGGCTATCGCATCGGCGAAAGCCTCGGGTGGTGCCGTTTCGTATGGGGCGGCACGGCGAGCGGATGGCGCCGGGAGTGCGGGGAACCCGGCGGATGCCCCCGGGACCGCGGAAGGCCCGGGGGCCGGCTTGGAGCCGGCCGCGGGCCGGGCGGATCAGGCGACCGGCCGGCTGGGCGGCGGCGCCACGGCAGTCGCAGAGCCGCCGGCGGCCGACGACGACGTACTGCGTTGGGCGGCCATCGCTGAGGCGGGCTCCGAGCATCCGATCGGGCGGGCGATCCGGGCCGAAGGGGAGCGCAGGCTTGGGCGGTTGCCGCACGGGGAGGAGTTTCGCTACGAGACCGGCCGTGGTATCAGCGCCGTGTGGAACGGACATCGAGTAGAGGTTGCGCGTTCCCGGGAGGAAGGCGGAGCCGAGACGACCGTGGCGGTCAGCGTAGATGGCGAAACGGTGGGCACGATCGCGTTGAGCGATACGATTCGCCCCGATGCTCGCCGGACGATCGCGGAGCTTGGCACCGCCGGCGTCGGACGGACGGTGCTCCTCACCGGGGACAACCGCGCGACGGCGGAATCCGTGGCAACGGAGGCCGGCATAACCGAGGTGCACGCCGGGCTCCTGCCGGAGGAGAAGCTCGAGCACATTCGTGCTCTGCAGGCGGAGGGAGAAACCGTCGCAATGCTCGGCGATGGGATAAACGATGCACCCTCCCTTGCCGCCGCGGACGTCGGCATTGCGATGGGCGCCGCCGGATCCGATCTGGCTATCGAGTCCGCCGATCTTGCGCTTATGTCGCACCACCTCACTGCAATTCCCGACGCCCTGCGCGGTGCCAAGCGCGCGATCCGGGTCATCCGGCAGAACCTGGGCATTGCGCTGGTGACGGTGATACTGCTGTTCGCCGGTGTCCTTGCGGGTCAGATCCACATGGCCGGCGGCATGCTGGTCCACCAGGGCTCGATTCTGCTGGTCATTGCCAACGGTTTGCGTTTGCGCAGGTGAACGAGTCACCCCGCCGGATGGTCCGATCGCGGCGCCGCAGCGCGCCGCTTCGGCTCGGCGCGGGGTACGCGTTCCGGCAGGCGCAGTTCTTGCTCGCTCACCGTGGGGCCGCGAAGCCGTGGACCGGCGAAGCGGGACGAACTATCTCGGCGGGGCTCGGAAGCCGGCCGTGCTCCGCGGTGGGGCCCAAAGCGTGAAGGACGGGAGGGGCGCCCGCCGGGCGGTCCGGCTCCGGGGGTAAGGCGGGGCCGTGCGGTGGAGGAAGCTGCGGGGCGTGAGTGGGCGGTGTGCGGCGGGGACGGCCGGACGGCCCGGTGAGGCGGTCCCGTCGTGCGCCGCGGTGCGCGGGGGCGTGGAGCGGGTACGCTCGCGGGCAGGCGCCAGCGGGGAGGCCCGGCGCGCGGCGGGACGGAACCCCCGGACGGCCTGACCCCGGGGCAAGCCGCCGGGAGCGAGAGTCTCCACGGTATGCGTGGGAGGCGACGGAAGGCTGGGAGGTGCGGCTTGGCCCGGGGGCACGCCCAGATCTTCCGGAGATCGAATACGCCCAGGCTTTCGGGGGACGCGGGGGCGGGAACGGGCCGCCGGCTCTGAGCGGGGAGCCGGCGGAGGGGCGAACTCACCACTCCATCGGCCTGCCCTGGTAGTCGACGTAGAGGGGGCTTCCGGTCGTGAGCTGGTCGATGACCTCCATCATGCCGGCGACCGAGTCGTCTACGGTGATGGCGCCGGCTCCGCCCATGTCCGTTCGGACCCATCCGGGATGGAGCGCTACGGTGGCGATGCCGTCGTCGCGAAAGTGAAAATAGAGAAGCCGGGTGAGCATGTTCAAGGCGGCCTTTGAGACGCAGTACGGGACGCCGCGGCCGCCGCCCTGCCCGGCTATGCTTCCGGCGGAGGAGCTTATCATGACGACCTTCGGATCGTGCCCGTTGCGCAGAAGCTGGATAAGCTGTTGAGACACGCGGAGGGGGCCGAGCGTATTCACGTTGAACACGCCGGCGACATCGTTCTCGTAAATGTCCTCGATGCGGGATTCGGTCGGCGGGAGAGCCATTCCGGCGTTGTTAATGAGGAGATCGAGGCGATCGGTTGAGGCGCGAATGCGTTCGGCGCCTGCGGCTACCGAGGCTCGCTCGCCGACGTCCATCCCGACCGGTACGCACGTTTCGGGGTAATCGCGGCTCAGCGCCTGCACCCCTTCGCTTGCGGTATCGCGCGCGGCGGCGAATACGGTGGCGCCGGCGGCCAAATAGGCGCGGGCAAAGCCGTGGCCGATTCCGCGTGACGCTCCTGTTATACAGACTGTCTTTGGTGTGCTATCCATGCGCTCTAATCTATACGTGGCGGCACCTGTTCGACTACGGGACGGGTGGGGCACCGCAGGGCAAACGCATTTGGCCGAGATAGGTTGTGCGGCGGCGCTGGGGGGGCGGCGCCGAGCGCGGAACGCCTGAAGAAAGATTACCTGTGCTTTCACAACAACGGGAACTTTCATGCTATACTAGAAACAGCTATGCGTGCCACGATGCGGGAGATCGCGTTACTCAACGCCGCCGCGCGCTGTCCGGACCCGCGGGCAATACGGATGTTGCTGTACACCGGGGCCGAGGTCGACATCGATGTCCGGGACGACGATGGCCAGACTCCACTGATGTGGGCCGCTACGAAGAACCGCAATCCAAAGGTACTGGAGGCTCTCATCCATGCAGGCGCAGACGCGAACGCGCGTGACTCGACCGGCATGACTCCGCTGATTGCTGCGACCGCCATGAACGAGAACCCGGATACCATGCGCGCGCTCATCCGTTTCGGGGCCGACGTGAACGCCGGGGACGACACCGGGACCACGCCGCTCATGGCGGCGGTGCTGATGCCACTGGCTGATACGGAGAGCGAGCGGGTCGAGCTGTTGCTCGAGGCAGGCGCGTCGCCCCACGCTCGCTGCATCGATGGATGCACCGCGCTCATGTACGCTGCCTGGAGCAACCGTGATCCACGGGCAATCGAGCTCCTGCTCCGGGCCGGCGCCGAGGCTAACGCGGTCGATATCCACGGGCGAACTGCACGCGATTACCTCCAAGAGAACGAGGCTCTGATGGACTCCGCGGTCGGCCGGCGGCTTCACGGCGCGCTGGGTCAGCGGTCCCGCGGGTAGCTTCTTCGCACGCGTATCTCAGCACGCGTAGTCGTAGGGGTGAGCTGGCGGGGCGGCCGGATGGACCCACGCCGGCTCACCGCGGTGCCATGCCCAGGCTGCCAAGGCGGCTGCGCAGGCGGCAACGGCATGATCCGACAGGGGGCTGAAGCGTTCGATACCCTGGAGGCCGTGGCGCTCGAGCCACGCGATGAGTGTCCGACGCGCTTCGCCACTCTGCTTGAGGCTTGTGACCGCGTCCGGCGGGGCGCCCCGGAGCGCGAGCGCGGCAGCCGGATGGACTTCCACGATGTCCGCATTCGGCTGCGTCCGCGCAAGCCTTCGAGTAATGGAGATCCCTCGCAACGTCAGGTACACTATTCGAGGAGCCGTCGGTGCCATGACCGAGCCCGCGGGAAGGCCCGCGCGGACGCAGAGCTTCCGTAACTGCCGGTCTCCGGGCCTGTCGCCCCGGGCAGCGGAATACGAGAGTGGTGCGTCCAGCCCCACCACGCTGCGCCCGGCAGGAATTTCTGCAGCAAGCTCCTCGTCGCCGAGGCCGCACATGAGGCTCCGGCAGACGAGCCCCGAGTCCTCTACGACAAAGAGCGCGAGCGCAGTAGCGGAGGGGGTCATCGGCCCGGAGAGATCCACGCCGACGACGGGGAGCGGGTCCGGGGGGTCCGGGCGTTCCGCGCTCGCCGGCTTGCGGTGGCGGGTGGCGTCGCCGCCCGGGGCCGCGCTCGCGGGCCCTCCGCTCGACGGCGCTCCACGCAGCGGGGCGTCGCCTGACGAGGCGTCGCCGTGGCCGTGATGCGCGCGGGCCGCGCGGGGCGACGGGTGCGGGGCGGCGTCGCGGTCCCCGTCCGCGTGCCCGGAGGGAGTATCTGCCTGCCCTTGTGGGGTGCCGTGCGTCATTACACCGCGAACGTACCGTTTGGGCGTGGACGTAGCAAGCGCTTACGACCGGAGTCAGCTCCAGGCGCGTGCCGGGGGGCCGAGGGGGCCGAGGGGGCCGCGGGGTGCTGGGGGTTCTGCGGGTGCCGGGGGGTCTGCGGGTGCCGGGGGTACCGGGGCGCCTGAGCACGCGCGGCCTGTGAAACGCACGGAGCTCCTGGCCATAGCCTTCACCCCGCCCTCCTCCCAGCGTGTATGTTCCAGCCCTACACCACCACCGCCCCCCTCCATCTCCTCACGCCAGGCAACAAGGAACGTTCTATAGTTGTACTTGCAACTCTTACTTAGTACTATTTTGAACTATGGATCGAGCATTGATACCTGAGTTCATCTGCCGGCGGCACATCGAATCGGTCGAACACGGATCGTTCGACGGTGCGGCGCTGTTCCTCGACATCTCCGGCTTCACGCCGCTCACGACGGCGCTCATGGCCCGGGGAGCTTCCGGTGCCGAGGAGCTTTCGCGCATCCTCGGCGTCATTTTCGCTCCAATAATCGAGGCAGTCCACGAAAACGACGGCTTCGTCACGACGTTCGCCGGGGATGCGCTCACGGCGGTCTTTCCCGGTCCGCCGGCCACTGCCGTTGGGGCGGCGCGCGCCGTCGGGCGAACGGCCCGGACGGTGATCGACCGGGAGCATCTGCAACGGACCGCGTCCGGAGAGTTCGCCCTGGAAGCGGGAATCGGGATCGGATACGGCGCGGTTGAGTGGGGCATCGTAGGTTCCGACGACACACCGCTGAGCTACTACTTTCGCGGCGATGCACTGGAGCAAGCGTATGCAGCTGAAGCCCGGGGAGGCCCGGGAGAAGTAGGTCTTTCCGAGACCGCACAGCGGAAAGAGACGGAGCAGGGTGCGCAGACTGAACGGGTCTTGGACACGCCGGCCTCCGGAGACAGCACCGCCGCGTTCGCAACCACGCTGCCGGGCAATGCCCTGGACACGGCCCAACGCCGCTTCCGGCCGATAGACGATATCCCCACTCATCGTGCCGGCGAGTTTCGCGAGGTAGCATCGCTTTTCCTGGCTGCCGACGCCGGGGATACGCATGATGAGATCAACGAGACGATGACATGCGTGCTTCGCAGCGCCTCAGCGTTCGGCGGGTACTTCGATGTGCTCGATTTCGGAGACAAGGGCTGTGTCGCCCTCATACTCTTCGGAGCACCGGTCTCCCGCGGCCAGGAGGCCGACCGGGCCGCGGGGTGCGCCCGCGACATTCTAGACTCGCTTGGAAGACGCGCGCGAATCGGCATCACCGAGGGCACGGTCTTCGCCGGCTATCTCGGAAACGGCGAGCGGGGTACCTATACCGCGCTCGGCGAGACCATCAACCTCTCGGCACGGCTCGCGCCGGCGGCTGAACCGGTAACCGCTGTCATGCACGAGAAGGTCGCGACGCATCTGGCAGGACGGTTTCGCCTCTCCGATCCGAAGAGCCTGGATCTCAAAGGTGTATCGCACGGCACGACCGCCCGCGTACTCGGCGAGAGCGGGGCCGTGGGCAGCGGGAGCGCCGAGAGCGGGAGCGCCGGCAGGGGTGACGGTGATACCGGGGCCGGCAGTAGCCGGAGCGCCGGCAGCGGGCGCGGCGGCGCGAGCGAATCCGCTCCAGCGCGCCGAGAAAAAGCCGGCTCGCTCGTCGGGCGTCACGAGGAGCTCGGGACGCTCAGAGAGTGGCTGGACGGCCGTAGCTCAGCCTCCGGGCTCCGGGTTCTGGAGATCACCGGGGAGGCCGGATCCGGCAAGACCCACCTTCTAGAGCACGCGCTACAGACACATCCGGCAATCGTTCCGGATGCCGGGCGAGATCAGGATGGGCCGGAGCCTGCGCCCGAAGGGTCAGCCCCATCCGGCGGGCCTCCGCCTGTCGTGCTCAGTCTTACTCCCGAGCCGATCCTCGCCAAGAGCATGAACCTGTTCTTCGATCTGGTGCCGGAGGTCTGCCGGACACTCGGGGAGCCGGACCCGTCCACCTCGGCAACGGCCGAGTGGCGCGACCGGCTGGTTGCATACGCTTCCGGCCTCGATTCCACCCTTGGTGCCGAGCTCGAAGAAAACGCCGACGCCCTCCCGGCGCTCATGGATCTGCCGGGAGGCAAAGCATATCGAGAGCGCGAGGGGCGAGCGCGGTACGAGATGCCGGCAAGCGCCGCGGTCGCACTGATCCGGTCGCTACTGCGCGAGCGGCCGGTTGTGCTGGTGGCCGAAGACCTCCACGCAACCGATCCGGACAGCCGCGCGATGCTCGAGCGCATCTGGCGCGCGTGCCTCTACGATCCCTTGGACTGCGTGTTGGTGAGGCGTCCCCCGGACGAATCGACCGCACCGGATCCCGCCCTTCCGGAAGGAATCGAGCCGGTGTATCTCGAAGTGCCACCGCTGCAACCTGCCGGTCTGGGGGAGCTTGCGACCTCCGTGCTCAACGCTCCGGTGGCCCCTCAGCTCGCCGACTTTCTCTTCCGGCGCGTCGGAGGGAATCCGTTCTACGCACGGGAGCTCGTGCAGTACTTGAAGCAGTCCGGCCGGCTCGTACGTACAAGCGACGGCTACGCCGTATCGGGCGACGAATCGGATATTCCCCACAGCGTCACGGCAGTTCTGGTACAACGCCTCGACGCGCTCGATCCGGACGTCCGGGAGACCGCAGCCATCGCCGCGGTTATCGGGCTCGAGTTCGACGCAGAGCAGATTGCCGCGGTCGACGCGACTGCCGGCACCAGCTCTGCCCTCGAGAAAGGCAGCCGGGCCGGGCTCTGGCACGAGACGGAGCACCGGCGATACCGGTTCTCCCAGAGCCTGGTGCGCGAGGGGTTGCTCTCCATGCAGCTCGAGAGCGAGCGGCAAAGGATCCATAGCGCCGTCTTCGATGCGCTCGCGCCCGGGCTGTCGGACGATCCGGCACGTCACGCCGAGCTTGCACACCACGCTGAACAGGCCGGGCGGATATCGGAGGCGCTCACGCACCTCTGGGGCGCCTTCGAGTACGCGCGAGCCAACTTCAAGAACGAGAGAGCCGAGAGCTTCCTTAGACGCTACTTGGCGCTGTGCAAGGATCCCGCCGATACGATGCGAGTACATGTCGAGTTGGGTTCGCTGTACGAGATGACCGGCGATTGGGAAACTGCCGGTTCATCGCTGATCCAGGCACTGGGCCTTGCCGTGGTCAACCGGGATACGCCGCAGCGAATCGCTATACTGACCTCGCTGACCCGCATCTTCAGCCGGCAGGGGCGCGCGGGCGATGCAATCAGCGTCGGCGAGCAGGCAATCTCCGCTGCGGAGAAAGCCGGCCAGGATTCCGAGCTGAGCGCTGCGCTGACGGCGGTCGGAAGAGCTCTGTGGACGGCAGGGAGGCTCGAGGAGGCGAAACAGAGCCTCATCCGCGCCGCCGAAACCGGCGAGGGCGTGGAGGACCCCAAGAACGCAGGGCTCGCTCTCTACTACCACGGCGTAGTCGAGCGAGATCGAAGCGAATACGCATCCGCGCTCGAGCTCTTCAACCGCTCGCGCAGCCGGCTCGAGGAGTACGGCGACCCGCAGCTGACAAGCTTCCCGCTCTACGATATCGGCATCCTCTCGCAGTATGAAGGAAATCTGGAGCGATCGCAGGAGGCGTTTGAGCACGTGCTCGAAATCTATCGGCGAACCGGATACCGGAGTGGAGAGTCCGCGGCCGTGCTCAACGTCGGCGTGCTTCGGGATCGCCGAGGGGATTTCAAAGGCGCGATCGCGTACTTCGAAGAAGCGCTCGAGATCGCCAAAGAGATCGGGGAGCACCTGGCAATCGCCTACACGCTCTTCAGCATAGGAGCTACCTACTACAAGATGAGGGACAACCGGAAGGCGCTGGTCTACCTCAAGGATGCGCTCAAGCTCATGCGCTCCCTCGGCGCCGAAGGCTACTACGGTTACGCGCTTTCCTACCTTGCCGCGCTGTACGCACGGACGGGAGATGCGAATCGAGTTATATCGATCTGTACGTATCACCGGCAGGCAGTCGACCGGGTGGGAAGCGACCCGGAGAACGGGCTGGCACTGCTCAGTCTTGCCCGGGTGCCGGCGCGCGGCGCCCGCGTCTCGCCCGAGTGGGCCGGCGCGCTCGCTGACCTTGGCCGCTATTACGGCGTCGACCCCGACAACCCGGAGACGCTCTTCCTCGGCGCGATCGAGCGCTCCCGGAGCACCGGGTACGTGAACACGCTCATCCCGGCTCGATTCCATTACGCGCACTACCTTCGGAAACAAGGCTGAACCGACGAAGCGACCGAGCAACTGCGGGAGGCGTATCGACTAGCCAAGCTCGCAAGCTGGGAGCGCTTTGTGAGACAGGTGGAAGAGGAGTACGCCGAGCTCTTGGAACCTGGCCCGCAGGAGCGCGCCCCTAGGGAGTCGTCCCCAGGCGAATCGGCCACTCGGGAGCCTGGCCCTAAGGAACCTGCCCCGGGGTGAGTATGCCCCTCAGGAATCCGGCTCTCTCACTGTCCTACGCCGATGCCCCCAAGAGAATAGGGCGTTGTAGTCCGGCGACTGGCGATTAGCGTGTTATCCGGTGTCCACAGCTGACTCGATACCGAGTGTCAAATCCGCGATAATCAGGTATAATCTGAGCGATTCGAGCAATCGACAACTCAACTTGGGCGGTGTTTATGGGTATGACAACTGAAATAACCAGTAATGTGCAATCCGTCGATCTCGCAGACTTCGTTCCGGAGTCATTAAAGAGCGTTACTGATCTCGATACCGCGATTCCCGAAATCGCCAAGTCGGACCGGAAGATGAACCTCATACACGAGGCCGTTAACCGAGTGCCCACCTCACACCGGCTGATCCATGGGGACGCTCGAAGTATGCCTCGTCTTGCCCCAAGGTCGGTTCATCTCGCCGTCACATCGCCACCGTACTGGACGCTGAAGAAGTACCGGGAGACGGACGGTCAGCTTGGCCACGTTGAAGACTATGAAACCTTTCTCCAGGAATTGGATCGAGTGTGGCAACAGGTCTATTCAGCGCTCGTTCCCGGTGGACGTCTGATCTGCGTAGTAGGCGATGTCTGTCTTTCCCGACGGAAGAACAACGGCGAGCATACTTGTGTGCCATTACATTCATCGATTCAAGAACGTTGTCGCCAAATGGGCTACTCCAACCTCGCGCCAATCATCTGGCACAAGATAGCAAATGCTTCCTATGAAGTTTCCGGAAACTCACGATTTCTCGGAAAGCCTTACGAGCCGAATGGAGTCGTTAAGAACGACATCGAATACCTAATAATGATGCGAAAACCGAAAGGCTACCGCAAGCCCACTAAAGCTGCGCGTATACTAAGTGTTATTTCGGACCCTAATCACAAGGCGTGGTTCCAGCAAGTTTGGTATGGGCTAAACGGCGCCTCCACTCGCGATCATCCGGCACCGTATCCACTTGAGCTCGCAGAGCGGCTCGTTTGTATGTTTAGCTTTGTCGGCGATACCGTACTAGATCCATTCACGGGGACCGCGACGACTAACCTCGCCGCCGCCCGGTGGGGACGAAATAGCATTGGTGTGGAAATCGACCCGGAGTATTTTGCTATGGCAAGGGATCGAATGGAGGGTGTTGATCAGGATCTCTTTTCTCGAACTGCTGTGCATTATGAAGCTCGACAATGAAGCAATAGAACAGAAGCTACGGGAAGCCATCCGCACATTCTGGGCTACCCGTGATTCACAAGGCGAGAACCGAGACCAAGACACCGGCAAGAAAAACGCTGGGAGTCGCTCAAAGGTGACTGGCGGGAAACAAATGGATGGCTTCATCCAATTGCTATCCGATGTCATGACTGCTGAAGGATTGAACGAGCGCTACCTTCATGCAAACCGTGCTACGACGCTACCAGGCTATTTTCGCGCGACCAAGAATTGGGATCTCGTAATCGCGGTGAATGGTACCCTGGTAGCCTCCATCGAACTGAAGTCCCACGTAGGCTCGTTCGGGAACAACGTCAATAACCGGATCGAAGAGGCGCTCGGTAACGCAACGGACTTAAATGCCGCCTATGAGAAGGGTGCCTTTCGCCCCTCCGATCGCCCTTGGCTTGGCTATCTGATGCTTCTCGAGCACACAGAAAGATCTAGTCGCCCGATTGACCGAATCGCCGAACCTCACTTCCCTGCCTTCCCCGAATTTCGCGGTGCATCTTACATGAAGCGCTACGAACTGTTCTGCTTGCGACTCATAAGGGAACGGCACTACGATTCGGCCTGCCTGCTATGCTCTCCGACGGACGCTGCAAAGAGCGGAGAATACATCGAGCCGGATCCCGAATTGTCTTTTGTGAAATTCTTAACCTCTCTTCGCGGCAGGATCAGCGCAGTCGCAAAACAGACCGGTGCCCAATAAACTCATTAGCCCCGGGCCTTGTCGCTCAGTGTCACGTGCGGCCCTGGTGGTCTGGTGGAGATGTCCACGAGGTGCGCTATTGCGACTGCTTGCCTGGCGCTTGGTCGAACAAGGGATGGCCGCTAAAGGACCAACGCGGCCTTCTGACCGGCCGTTCCCTTACTGTTGAAGTACAGCCTTTGAGTTTTGCCGAGTACTTGGATTTCAGCAGCATTCACATAGCTCGGCGTGACCGGCGGCTGCTCGAGCGTTACTTCCGGGACTACGCGCGTAGCGGCGGGCAACGTCATCTCTTCGAGCGGTTCGAGGCTCGTCGCAAAGTCATTGTTGATTCGGTGGAGATGTTGTCTCAGCTCGCCGAGGAGCAGGAAACATAACACGAACAACGTCCTGTACGTATCACCGCCAGACAGTCGAACCGGTGGAAAGTGATCGGGAGAACGGGCCGGCAGTTCTGATCCTTGCCCGGGTGCCGGCGCGCGACGCCCGCGTTTCTCGTCCGAGCGGGCCGGGGCGCGACGTACTAGGACTTGAGCGCGCCGCTCGTGAGCCCGCTGATGATGCGCTCGTGGAAGAATACGTACACAATAACGCTTGGAAGAATGGAGAGGGTGATTGCCGCGAACATCCCGGTGTAGTCGGTGAAGAACTGCCCGGAGAAGTCACGGATCCCCAACTGCAATGTACGCGTAGCAAACGACGCGGTGAGCAGAAGGGCGTAGACGAACTCGTTCCACGAGAACAGAAACACGAACGTCGCCGCCGTTACGATTCCGAGCTTGCTCAACGGAAGAACAATGAGCGCGTATCGCTGCCAGAACGTACAGCCGTCGATTATCCCGGCCTCCTCCATCTCAAACGGAATCGACTTCATAAAGCCGTGGAGCAGAAAGGTCGAGATCGGGAGGTTGATTGCCGTGTAGACGATCGTCAACCCAAGCAACGTGTCATAGAGACGGATGCTCCGTATGATCTGGTAGTACGGCACCATAAAAGCGATGATCGGTACCAGAACGCCGGCAAGAATGCCGGTGAGGATAAGCTGTCGTCCGCGGAAGCGCTCGCGCGCAAAGACAAACCCTCCCATGCTGCAGATAAGCATATTGATTGCCGTCGACGCGGAGCTCACGATAACGGAGTTCAGGAGCAGGCGCGGGAGCCCGCTGACTTGGATGGCCTTGAGGTAGTTCTCGAACTGGAGAGTCGCCGGGAGCGCAAACGGATCGGTCAGGAACTCGGCGTTCGTCTTGAGAGAAGTGAATACCAGCCAGAAGAGCGGCATGATCGTCACGACGAAAAAGACAGCCAAGACCAGCCACTTGCCGGCCCACGCTGCGATGCGTGAGGCGCGGATCCTTGGGCCGGATGCGGATCGCCGTACATCCGGTAGCGTCACCTCGCTCATTGTCGCACCTCCGCCTGTACGTCTTCACGCCGCGTCAGAAGCCACCTGATACCCGTTATCAAGACCGCGCCGAGAACAATGAGCACCGCACCGATCGCGGTAGCTCGGCCGTACTGGGAAGCATGGAGACTCCGCTCCATCAGGATGCCGAGGGTGACCGTCCGGTTGGCGGGCCCGCCTTGGGTCAGAAGAAAGGTAGCCTCGAAGTGACGCATTCCAAAAGCCATGGCGAGGGTCATCGCAACTACGGCGATGTCGCGGACCATCGGAATCGTGATGTGCCGTTCCTGCTGGAGCACGGATGCCCCGTCGATCTCTGCCGCCTCATAGAGCGAAGGAGGAATCGACATGACCGACGCAAGCATTATGATCATGAAGTATCCGATGTAGAGCAGCTGCTGCAGGATCACCGCCGGTAGCGCGGTCCGAATATTCCCCAGCCAGTTCGTCTGAAGCTGCGCGAGCCCGATCTGCTCCAGCATGGCGTTGAGCATCCCCCACTCCGCGTTGTAGATGGTGCTCCACATGATCGCTATCGCTACTTGCGAGATCACGTTCGGCAAGAAGTATACGGTTCGCAGAAAGCGCCAGGCGCGCGGCCGATGGGCCAGAATCATTGCCACCACCGCCGCCAAACCGACCTGGACGAACCCCAGAGAGAGCGCCCAGATCACGTTGTTGCGTATGGCAAACTGGAAGTTGCGACGCGAGAAGAGCCACCGGTAGTTCTCGAGCCCGATGAGCTCCATACTGCCGAAGCCCCGCCACGAGGTCAGGCTAACGACAAACACGTAGACGATCGGATAGATAAAGAAAGCGGCGTACATTCCAGCGATCGGTAGCAAGAAAAGACCGATCCCTTTCCAGTGCTTATGCAACTCCATACCGCCTCCATAGGTAACGCATCCCGCTCAGTCATTCCGAGGGACTACGGAGCGGCGGG
>Ga0207421_10001888_pt1 | contig 26569 bp, 27 predicted proteins | sample SodLakKL_010_SED_4_FD_187542 | JGI IMG/M metagenome (GOLD analysis project Ga0207421, IMG submission 187542) | Alkaline sediment microbial communities from Lake Tanatar, Kulunda Steppe, Russia - 8KL_010_SED (SPAdes) (version 2) | ecosystem: Environmental > Aquatic > Non-marine Saline and... | reverse complement strand
CAAAGAAATAGATTACTGGTCCGGGCTGTTGATCAAAAGGCACAGCTACCTGGAGAAGTTTGTCAAGTCTTCTACTTCAAGCCTGATCCTGGTCGATATCACCAACATAATCTATGTGCGGCGGTTCCAGGAGGTCTACCACTGGGGGCCCGGTCACCTTTCATAGCCTCCTCTTGCGAATGCTTTCGATTACCCCGGCAAACTACCGGTTCCAAAAGATAAGCTATCGATCACTTTTACATGGAGATATAGTATAATTATTGCCGGAGCAATGCACCTTTTAAAACTGATGAGGTGAATAATATGAAAGAGCAGCTGGACCGGCTATTCCAAGAATTGTTAAAAACAAAGCAGGTTAAACATGCTGTTTTAGCTGTGGAAAGCAGAGACGGTTCGTTTAGCTATGCCAGGGCGGAAGGCGCGGCTGAAGAGGGGGTTGAAAAAATTGACACCAGTAACCCCTTCTGGATAGCGAGTGTTACCAAGCTTTTTATCGCGGCGGCTATCCTAAAGCTTTTCGAACGGGAGCAGCTTTCCCTTGATCATTATCTAACCCGGTATTTACCGCAAAAAATGACCTCAGGCTTACACCGCACTAAAGACGGGACTGATTACAGCGACAAGATCACCCTGTATCACCTGCTCAGCCACACTTCCGGGCTGCCCGACTATATTGAAATCAAGCCTGAAGGAAGTAAAAGCTTATTTGATCTTGTCCTGGAAGAAGGCGACCGTTCCTGGAAAATTGAAGACAGCATAAATATAGTCATTGATCAAGGCAAGCCCCTGTTTGCTCCTCAACCGCTTGCGGCAGAAAAGAAAAAAGCCCGCTACTCCGACACCAATTTTCAGCTGTTAATAGCTGTTATAGAAGCGGTGACTGACCGGCCTGTTGATGAAGTGTTTGAAGAGATGTTTTACAAGCCCCTGGACTTACTAAACACTTTTCTCCCGGGGAGCAAACCGCTTTCGCCCCAGCCCCCGGCAGTTCCGGTTTGGTGCGCTGATCAAAAACTCGCTATCCCCCAGGCCATGCGATCTTTCGGTGATTTATACAGCACCACCGGAGATTTAATCCGGTTTTTGCGGGCCTTGAACTGTGGTCAGGTTTTTGAAGATCCGGCCACGGCCAATCTGATGAAAAAAGAATGGAACCGGTTCGGATTTTTAATCAGCCCGATTGCCCCGGGCTGGCCCATAGAATACTGCTATGGGATGATGCGCTTCCAGATGCCGCGGGCGTTTACTCCTTTTCAAACGCTACCGGAAGTAATCGGCCATACCGGAGCCAGCGGCTCCTGGCTGTTCTACTGCCCATCCTACGACATCTATATAACCGGAACAGTCAGCCAGCTGCTGGCTGCAGCGGTTCCCTTCCGACTGATCCCGAAACTGCTTAAACTGTTCGGCAGGCACAATTAAACCTCTAATAACTATAAAAGCTGTCCAGTACTTTTTTTCCGTCGGGTTGAAGGCAGGGCTTAAGTTATTTACGAACTAGTTTAAGGACAAGACCAGCGGCCAGGGCGACAAAACTGAAACCGATGAAAAGCCACTTCAGAAAGGTAAACAGCGGAGCCAGGTGCGCTATAAGCGCTGTTTCGGCCGGATAGCGAAACATCACCAGGGAAGCAGCGCTGTTTTCAAAAAGATCAAGCAGGGCACCGGCAAAAGGCAGAAGGTTTATCAAACGCCAGGGGCTTTTTTCAGGCAAAGTCCTAAACAGGTAGGTTATGGTTGCCGCCAGGAAGAAAAGATAAGCGGCGGGCCAGACCAGATCAAAGGTAAAACGGCTGTAGATATAATATTCCCGGCCATCCGGCCCATAAGCTTCCGCCATGGCATAAAGATCACGGGCCGTATAAATAAATGAGGTATCGGGGGTTACATCCACACCTGTAATAGCTGCCAGCTGGCCGGACATTTGGGGCAGTATCACTGCCATGAAAAAGACAAAAATAAGCACTGCTGCAACAACAACCGGAAGGGTTGTTACCCGGTAGCACCATGAAGAAAGTTTAACCAATAGCTTCATCATATTTACCTCGCATAGACGACATTATAACCTGCCCCTCACCTCAGGCTGCCCTTCTATGGTGTCTCAAAGAAGGAATCGCATAAAAGTTCGATGATCTCCGCTTCAGAAAAACCGCTTGCTCCATCGCCGCTTTGCAGGCCGTAATTGCCAAAATCAGAATGGTTCAACCCTTCAACTTCAATAATTTCAGCCTGAGAGGGAAGATTTCCTTTTGCCGCTTCGTAATTTTCCCGGTTAATGATTAAATCTTTTGTGCCCATGATGGAAATAACCTCTCCCCTGAAACTGCTTAGATCTTGATCGCTGTAGGAGCCGAATAAAAACAGGCCGTCAACTGCTTCCATCTGCCCTGCTGTAAAGCGGGCAGCGGCTATACCACCCAGAGAATGGCCGCCCACCCAGGCTCGTTCAATATTGTAATTATCTAAGACCCTTGCTGCCGCGTTCACGTCAAAAATAGCGGCATTGAAAGGAGCTTTTACGAGATATACAGGGGCCTGCAGGCACTCTGCCAGGTGTCCCAGTTTATAAAGGTAAGCTTGCGGGTCAACCAGTCCGCCCGGGTAAAAAATGATGGCGGGGTTATCAGGCTTAATATTGTCAGGAGTTATAACGAACTCCCTGTTTTCTTCCCTGATCTCAAGGTTTTCTTTTGCCATTACTTCTGACAGGTATGCTTCCTCGGCCGGGTAAGTCCGAAACAGGACATAGCCGTAAAAAGCGGCCAGGGCCACTACCAGTACTGCTGCTATTATCATAATGATCTTAACCGGTTTTGACCTAAAGGTTTTTTTGATGACAGATCCGCCCCTTGCTTAAATTGCATCCCTTGACTAAATAGTATATGCATAATTATGCTAAAGGTAAATATTTTTTTGCTGCACCGGTGTATATTCAATTAGTGTTACCCGGGCAATATCACAAGAAACACATGCAGGTTGTTATCACTCCAGGTGCAACGACCTTGCCCGGGGTTTATAGCGAAGTAACTGTTTCATGCTGCATAACTAAAACTTATCTCGACAGAAGACGATAAAGGGATAACCAGGCTCAATAACGAAATTGATTAAAGGCACCTCAGTTGTATAATGCTAAGAAACTGGAAAAGGTATGGTTCAATGACAAAAAATATTTCTCAAGAAAGCAAGCTGCATCACCGGCTCAGCAGGCGCTATTTTGTCAAGCTGGGACTGACTGCCGCAGCAGTTTTGGGGCTGGGCGGTTGCAGCGCTTTCCTGGATTTAGATGAAGAAGAAACAGATGAGCAGAAAGAAAAAGATAAAGACGAAACGGAAAAGAAACAGGAAGAAGAGGTGAAACCTGAGGATACAGATCAAGAAAAAGCGGAGCCGGATAAAGAAAAAGGCCGGGCCGGTATGCCGCTTAGAGAACTGGGTAAAACAGGCTCCATGGTGAGCATCCTGGGGCTGGGAGGTTCCTTTTTGGTTTCAGCAGCAGACAGGCCGGAAGAAGCTGAAAAAATAGTGAACCAGGCCCTCGATCTGGGCATTAACTACTTCGATACCGCCCCCTCATACGGAAGCAGCGAGGAAAATATCGGGCGGGTGATGGGCGAGCGCCGCAGCGAAGTTTTCCTGGCCAGTAAAACCCTGGAACGCACCTATGATGGAACCATGAGGCTATTCGAGCAGAGTTTGCAGCGCCTGCAAACTGATCACCTCGACCTGCTGCAAATTCACGGCCTGCATTCTGAGCAGGAACTAGCGCAGATAATGGCCGAAGGCGGCGCCATGGAAGCGCTGGAAGAATTAAAAAGGCAAGGGGCAATCCGTTTTACGGGTGTTACCGGGCACAGGGATCCCACAGTTTTGCTTGAAGCCATTGAAAAATACGATTTTGACTGCCTTTTGCTGGCTTTAAACCCGGCTGACCGGTTCTACCAGCCCCTCCAGGAAGCGCTTCTTCCCCGGGCCCGGGAGAAAAACATGGGTATCATTGCCATGAAAGTTGCTGCCTACGGCCGCATATTCAAGGAAAACGGCCTGGACAGCATGGAAAAAGCGCTCGGTTATGCCCTCAGTTACCCGGTAAGCACAGCTCTAGTTGGCATGTCCACCCTTGATGAGCTATCAGAAAATGCCCGCCTGGCCAGAGAGTTTGAGCAGTTCACACCTCAAGAACTGCAGCACCTGGAAGAATTAGTGGAACCATACCAGGATGAGGTTAATTTCTTCAAAAAAGAATGGTAGAAAAAAGTTAGAAAACCAGGCCAAAAAATATAAGCTTAGATAAATGCTTCAGGCTAATCCGGAAAGCAGTTGCGCAATCCTGGATCCTGAGCCTCCATCGGGCAAATGAAAACCTTGCCCCTCCATAACCGGCACCATTTACAATAAGGCCTCACCTTCTGGGATATTTCCGGTGAACATTTCCAGTGCTTCCTGACAATTATTATTTATAGAAAATTTACATCACATTACAAAAATAGCTGGTAAAATCTAATAAACTGGTCTTTGAAGGGTAATAAATGATTAGCTAGGCCTACTACTATCTGACTAAACAATTAAAGCATTGTATTGAAAGAAGAGCGATTAAAAAATGGAGCAACAGGAACATGAATTAATAAAGGGAACTTTTTGGCTCTCCTCAGCCGGCTTGATCAGCAGAGTAATAGGTGTAGCTTACAGAATTCCCTTAAACAGGTTTTTCGGACCAGAAATAATGGGTATGTATCAAATGGTATACCCCATATATCAGCTGCTCGTGTTGCTCTCTATTTCCGGCTTCCCTACAGCCTTAGCCAGGTTAGTGGCACGGGAAAAGGAAGCTGGCAACAGTAAAACAGCGCACGATATTTTTATGAGCGCTCTTTTATTATTGGGCGCGGCAGGCGCTTTTTTTTCTATCCTCCTTCATTTGGGAAGTGATTTATACGGAGCAAAAGTTGCCGGTACTCCTGATATCGGTTTGGCTGTAGAATTACTTTCCCCGGCTGTTTTCTTTGTTTTCCTGACAACTGCCTTTCGAGGTTATTTCCAGGGGATGCAAACTATGCTGCCTTTTGCTTCTTCCCAGGTTGTAGAACAGGTTTTCAGGGTCATTTTTGCTTTATCTTTCGGGTTTATACTAATCGAAGCGCTTCCTGCCATTACCTTAAGCGGCATCATATTGGGAACAACTGCGGGCGCTTTCTGCGGTTTATTAACAATGGTAATTTTTTATTTTAAGCTTATCAACAGGAAACACGAAAACGAAAAACCTACGCTCTTCTCGATGCATAGATTCAAGCAAAACACACGAGAACTATTGCTAACTGCCCTGCCAATCACCCTGGGCGGCTTAATGGCGCCTTTAATGAGAATTATCGATGTAGCCGTGGTTACCCGCCGGTTGGAGCTGATTGAGGGGATCACAGCTCCGCAGGTCCGGTCTCTTTATGGCTACCTGACATCATATGCGGGAACGGTAGCTAATTTACCTGAAGTTTTTGCAATTAGCCTGGCTGCCAGCCTGGTGCCGGCCGTGTCCAGGTTGCACAGTAGCGAAAACAGGGAGCAGTTAGTGTCCCCCGTGGAAAAATCTTTAAAACTGGCTTTTGTATTTAGCGCTGCCAGCGCTGTTGGATTATTTATTTTTGCCCGCGAGGTAAACCTGCTTTTATTTAATGACATCGGAGCAACTACGCCCCTGCAAATTCGTTCGGCAGGAGTTGTCTTTTTATCGCTTAGCTATGTTTGTGTCGGCACTTTACATGGAATCGGTAAAGTAAAAATCCCTTTAATTGGTCTATCAGCAGGTATGTTGATTCAGTTTATGATCACTTATTTTCTTACTCCCATACCAGAAATCAATATTAACGGTGCGGCTCTAGGCCGGGTATGCGGCTATGGTGCAACTTTTTTCATAAACTATAAATATGTTTCCAGGCATTTAGCCGGGTCTTTCTTTAGCCTCCCGTTTTTATTACAAACACTGCTCTGTTTATCTATCATGGCAGCGGGATCTTTACTTGCTTACGAACTTTTAGTATTTTTAACCGGACTGACGGGGATCGCCCTGGTAATGGCTATTTTTATCGGAGCGGCATTATATATTTACACGGTATTAAAGCTAAAAATGTTTTCTTATCATGATATTCAAGCAATCCCCCGTTACGGCGACAAGATAGCCCGTTATTTTTATAAAGAAGGCTAACGCAAACTTAGACTGAGAACAGCTAGAAAAAACAGGAGTTGAAAGATTGATGGATTTTAAAAACAACGGCTACAATATAAACGATAAAAAGGAAATTATAGAATGTATTCCGGTTAAAACGGACCTGATAAAACCTGGCGATTCTTTTATCGGTAAGACTGCGAGTTATATAAAACCGCAACTTCAAAAAAGTGATATTGTTGTTTGCAGTGAAAAGGCGGTTGCCTTTAGCCAAAACAGGGTTATAGATGGAGACAATGTCAAGGTGGGATTCCTGGCTGCTAATCTTTCCCGTTTTGTCACTAATAATCCCCACGGAAAAGGCTTGCGTGATCCTCGCAATATGCAGGTTGCCATAAACATGGCCGGCCCCGCAAGGATCGTGCTGGCAGCAATAATTGGTGGAGTTGCCAGGTTGTTTGGTTTCACAGGGTATTTTTACAAGGTGGCCGGCCCTGAAGTTTCAATGATCGATGGTGTAGTAGGGCATCGCTTCGAAGAACTGCAAAAGTACATTGTTCCTGCGCCGGCAAACCCTGACCAAACAGCACGCAGGATCAGTGATGCCCTGGAGGGATATCCCGTTGTAATAATGGATGTCAACGACATCGGCGGAAGCATGGTAATAGGCCAGTCGTGTAGCGACCTGCCTGTTGAAGAAATCGAAGAGTTTATGCGTTATGACAACCCGCTCGGACAGGGCACTCAACAAACCCCCATCGGTATTTTGCGCCGGGGACCGTAAGTCTACTAGAAAACCGGGCATGAGGCATGGGGGTCAGGTCTTGAAATATCATTTTTTATGCATGCATAAGGCCGGGCCTTGAATTAAGGCCCGGCCCTGTTGATCTTTACCACCTTCAATTGATGCTTTCCAAAACCATCAGGGCAAAGGTTTCTTTGTCCCAGAGCCCGGGATCATGAGTAACCCCGAGCCGCACTATAACAAGATCATGCTCCGGGAAAACTAAGACATTCTGGTCATTATAGCCGCTCAAGTAGTACATAGAAGCCGGCAGCTTTTTAGAGATACGGTCTTCCGGTAACAGCTTTTCAGGATCATCCGGGTTAAGCCAGGTCTGCGCCCCGTAGGTGCCGCGAGATGCAAGAGTTGGGGTTACCATGTATTCAACCCATCCTTCCGGAAGAAGATGCCGACCATCCACATTTCCCTGGTCAAGCATAAACTGGCCTATACGGGCCCAGTCTCTCGCCGAAGCATACATATAACTGGAACCGACGGGACAGCCCGAAGCGTCGAACTCAACAACTGCCGTCGAGATGGCAAGGGGCTTGAACAGCCTGTCCATGATGTAATTATGAATATCCTGCAGCTCTCCCCCTGCTGCCTCCATCAATATTTTCATCAAGATATTGGTGGTTCCGCTCGAGTAATAAAAATGCTCTCCCGGAACATGGCTAAGCGGTTTGTCTGCCGCAAAATCAGCCATGCAACGGCTGTCATAGAGCATAGTAGTAGCATCGGCAAAGGGGGCATAAACCTCTTTGAAATCTAAACCCGTGGTCATCTGCAGCAAATGGTTAAGCGTTATTGCTCCCCTGGGATCGCCTTCTGCACGCCAAAGAGCAACCGGTGCCGGCTGGTCCGGTTCCAGTAAACCGTCTTTTACCATCATACCGGTAAGGAGCCCTGTAACAGTCTTAGCCATAGACCAACCCGGCAGTGGAGTCATGTGATCGATTCCAGGAGCGTAGCGTTCGGCAATAAAGCTGCCTTCATAAACAACAGCGACAGCCCGGGTCTGCAGTCCGCCGCCCTCGGGCTCGGTAAATGCAAAATCGATCGCTTTTTCCAGCTTATCTTGATCAACAGACAGGGGCAGGTTTTCGGTATCTACAAAATCACCACGGGGCCAGGCCTCGGCGGCACTGTTGGTAAATCGGGGGGATAGGCCTGTTACCTCCCTTTCAAGATCATCACCGATAACAAGCGTACTGCCCAGGCCTTCACGGTAGACAGCGGTCTTTTCATGAAAAAGGCCAAGTCCTCTTGATGTCACTTTCTTTTCATCATAATCAACGCTGCTTGTTATCAACCCGAAAAGAATATTGCCCGGACTGATATCTTCTTTGATAGTTTCTTCTTCACCTCTGCCGGTTACAAAAACACTTGAGCACAGATATTTCGCCGTGTAACCGGTGCCGATGGGCAGGGCAAAGTAAACATAATAGGCGGCAGCTCCGAAGCCAATAACTAAAAGGGCCAGTACCACTTTGATAAGTAAGGAATTTTTAACCCGCATTGGGCACCTCCATCAAGTTATTATTTACTCACTATGCCGATGAATCCCTCCACCCACAATAAATAGTATTATACCTATAGCAAGAATAGCCATGTTTAAAGGACATGGAAAAGGCCAGGCCGGATTTACAATGTTTGGATAGCCCATCATGGTTTTAATGCCGTCAAAAAATAGAATGATTGCACAGATAAGAATAATGAACTTCGAAACTAAGACCATTTCAATATTTCCTCCTTTCAGGGGTGGTTTAATATCAGCCAGCGGACAAGCTGGGATACTCTAAAAAATCCTTCAGACTATATTAAAAATAATTATAGCAATTTTCTAATATTTGCACAATAGCGGTCCCCTGCACTTTCACCAACAAAAGAAAAAAAAGGGGGTCAGGTCTTGAAATATCAGATCATACTTCCCCCATTGCCCGGGAGTGTTATAATAAAAATTACACAATAGACAATAAGGGAAAAATATCCGCCTTCGAAGCGAGAAATAAAAAGGAAAGCAAAAGGTCTCCTTAATTTTTATTGACAAAGCTTTTTTACTATTATGGAGCAGCTAATCAGAAGGAGCATGATAAACTATGGCTAATGGCAAAAACAAAAAAGCGCCGCCATCCATTGATCAATGGCTCCGGGAGGCCAAGGCAGATCCCGCAGCCTCCCAGGTGGGGATGTTTCTGGCCCACAATGGTGTGGTCCGGCAGACTCCCAAGGCCAAGGTCCGCCGGGGGGTTGATGATGGTTCGTTAATAAAGCAGATGGAATTCTCCTATGATGCAAAAAAGGTAGAGCAGGCAATGGCCGAGACCCGCGAGATGGCGGGCATCTTTTATGTCAGGGCCTGGCTTAATGAAGGCCTTTTAGAAGTTGGAGATGATATAATGTATCTCCTCATCGGTGGCGACATCAGGCCACATGTGGTAGATGCTCTGCAGTTCCTGGTTGAAAAAATCAAGACCGAATGCGTTGAAGAAACTGAAATACTAAAAGAGCATAAGTAAAGAATTTAAGTTACCAGTAGCAGGAGCCTGATCTGTCCCTGACTACTCCTCGTCTTTTCATAGTCAGGCTTCATCGAAATAACCTTCAAAATGACTTCTTTTTACTACGGCCTTATAGATATAACCGCCATGCTTAAAAAAGTGTTCCCCCTCGAGCTTTCTGGCCAGGATCTTTTCGTCAACTTCGTATAAAACCACTTCTTGTTCCTCTTCCACAGGCTGGTATAGAGTCCCTCTCAGATAAGGCGGATCAGCATTGATAACTTCCAGGTCGGCTTCAAATTCATTGGCAAACTCTACACTGTAGATGGCGATCACTTCATCGGGCTCAAATTCGCGGCAATAACCACTTTTTATGGCCAGGATCTCTGCCATTTTCTCCAGTTCTTCCGGGTTTACATAAATAATCTTTTCATAAGTCATAGCCGTTTGCTTCCCTTCCCCGGTCAATAATTATGAGATATGATCCAGGGCGTAACCCCGGTTGTCATACGGTGGCCATGATCTAAGGGTAATAACTATTATCCTGCTTGCGATCAAGCGTTAAATGACAATTAACATCCTAAAACTGCCGGGATTTAGGGGGTCTGGACAACCTTGATCTTAACCCGGGCCAGCCCCTGTCCTTTCATCCCCAGCTCTTGAGCCGCCTTCTTGGAAAGGTCAATAATCCTGCCTTCGATGAACGGTCCGCGGTTGTTGATCCTGACCACAACCGAGTCGTTATTGTCAAGGCGGGTCACTTTCACGAGGCTATCAAAAGGCAAATCCCGGTGGGCAGCCGTCATGGAGTACATGTCGTAAGTTTCTCCGCTGGCGGTGGGTCCATCATGAAACTTGGAACCATACCAGGAAGCTATCCCTTCCTGGGTCCAGCCTGCAGCCACTGATCCCCCGGTGTTACTACCTGTCATGAGCGCTGAAACAGGAAAATCCATGGCCGGCTCTTCCCAAACGCATCCCCCTTCAACATGATCCCGGTTCCCGGCAGCAACTTCCCATACAAACCCTTTTCCTTGATCTATGGCGCATGCTTCCCGAATTGAAAGCGAGAATGTCTCCATTTGGTCAGGTTCGTTATTGTCAGTAATGACATTACCGGCTCCGAGCGCAAGCATAAAAACAATAATTACTCCCAGGTTGAGAAGTATTGGCTTTGTGTTCATTTTCGTGTTCATTTTTGATCACACCTTTTGTAAGATGTTAAATTTTATAACAGCTTTTTAAGTACTGCTCTTTTTGTAGACCATATTTCCGGGTTTGTCAAATTGATGAAAAGCTGCCTCTCTTTCAATAGCAACACTCGAGCCCGGCATAGTGCGCCTTCTTATGATAGGCTGCCTGAGACAGGTCACTTACCCCATAGATCTCGGGCTGCAAAAGCTACAGTTTCTCCTCAAGGCGCTTAATGCGGTAATACTGGAGCAGTTCGATAAAATGGGGATCCTCCAGCGGATTATCAGCAAAGTAAAAGAGGTGGGCCGGGCAGGAACAATCAGAGGAGCCAAATCCTTTAACGGGGCAATCTGCAGTTTTGCTCAGTCTATCAGCCAGTTCGCACTCCAGGTCATCAGTGCTGATCACCGGCACAGGCGTAACCCGGGCCGCTTTTTCAACTAAATAATCGATATGCCAGCGCTTCTTTTTTCTCTTCCTGGTGTGGCGGTCCATCCGTTTGCACAGGTTCCGCCTCGCCGAGCCCACATATATGTAGTGCCCATGTTTGAAAGCGATCTGGCCCAGACCGCCGGCAGTAATTTTAGAATCATTATTCAGTTTGATCAAGAGCAGGTATGCTCCCCCGTCCTGCAATTCAGCATCTAAAATTTCAAACGGTATCCGGAGCGATTTGACGGTATCAATTTCGTTAAAACCGGGATCAAACCCGAGGGCTGCAGAACTCAACTGGACCAGTTCTTTTACTTCCTTGAAAGCCTCAGCAAAAACGGGATCGATATGGTAAGCGGGCAGGAAATAATCTATTTCCGGATTCATAACTACAAACAGGCAGCCAGTACTGATTCCCTGCTCCGCCAGCTCTTTAAGCTTGTAAAGGTGGCCTGATCCCCTTTTTGTTACTGCATCCGGGAACATAGCCATCCGGCCGTCAAACAAAGTGCAGGTTTTTACCTCCAGGTAATAATCAGAGCCGGTGCGACTATGCTCCAAAAGCAAATCAAAACGATGCCGGCCGCAGGCCGGTTCTTCCTGGATGACACGGTAATCCTCAAATCCTTCGAGCCGTCCGTCGTTAATTAAACTGCGAACAATCTTATTGGTCAGGTGGGTATGAAGCAGTACGGGGCGGGCCTCTTTAAAACAGGCCAGCACCGTGTAAGGTTTTCTACCCTTCGAGAGGTTTGGGCTTAAGAGCAATTCCGTGCCCGGCAAAAACAGCTCCCAGAGCCGACCGGGATTGGCCAGGTAGGCTTCTTCCCTCCGGCCGTCTACTTCCACCTCGACTACAAACCGGTTCACCCTGCGCACCAGGCGTCCGCTTACTTTTGGAAACAAAAATGGGTATTTAGACATACCTTATTATTCACTTCTTAAATACTACCGTCAAGCCTGTCCAAGTAAATTATTTAGGACATGTCCGTATATAGACCGCAATACTATTAAAAGCTCACCTGGCTGTTTACAGAAAGTAGGCAAGAGACATGGGGGTCAGGTCTTGAAATATCAGATCATACTTCCCCCATTGCCCGGGAGTGTTATAATAAAAATTAAACAAAACATAAAAAAGGGCTTAAAAATATGAACAAAACTTTAGTGCTGGCAGAAAAACCATCGGTGGGCAGGGACCTGGCCCGGGTTTTAGGCTGCCAGAAGAAAAATAACGGCTACTTTGAAAACGGCCGCTACATCGTAACCTGGGCCCTGGGCCACCTGGTAACCCTGGCAGATCCCGAAACTTACAATGAAAAATATAAATCCTGGCGCCTGGAAGATTTACCCATGCTGCCGGAGTCTTTTGAACTGGCAGTGATCAGGGGCTCAGGGAAGCAGTTCGGCATCGTCAAAAAACTGATGCACAGCGGAACGGTGAAAGAGATAGTGGTCGCCACCGATGCCGGCCGGGAAGGTGAACTCGTGGCCCGCTGGATCCTGGCCAAGGCCGGGGTGAAAAAGAATTTAAAAAGGCTGTGGATCTCCTCAATTACCGACAGGGCCATCAAGGAAGGATTTGCCAGGCTTAAAGACGGCAGAGAATACGAGAACCTCTATGCTTCTGCGGAAGCCCGGGCCGAAGCAGACTGGGTCGTAGGTATCAATGCTACCCGGGCCCTGACCTGCAAGTTTAACGCCCAGCTTTCCTGCGGCAGGGTGCAGACCCCAACCCTGGCAATAATAGCGGCCAGGGAAGAGGAAATAAAGAATTTCCAGCCAAAAACCTACTACGGCCTCAGCGCCGACACAAAAGGTTTTAAACTCATCTGGCAGGATAAGCAAAGCGGAAGCACCAGGACCTTTGACAGGGAAAAATGCGATCAGATCCTGGCCACACTATCAGGTAAAAATGCCCGGGTGGTGGAAGTTAGTAAAACTTATAAAAAAGAGTTTGCCCCCCGCCTTTATGACCTGACAGAAGTGCAGCGCGATGCCAACAGGCTTTATGATTTTTCAGCCAGGGACACCCTGTCCATCCTGCAGGGGTTGTATGAAAACCATAAGGTGCTTACTTATCCCCGCACCGACTCCCGCTTTATCACCACTGATATGGTGGATACCTTAAAGGACAGGGTCGAGGCCTGTGCGGTCGGCCCGTACCGTAGCGTTGCCCGGAAGCTATTGAAAAAAAAGATCGCTTCAAGCAAGGCTTTCGTTGACGACAGCAAGGTTTCTGATCATCACGCCATTATCCCCACCGAGGAACCCGCTTTCCTGAACGACTTAAGCGCCCGGGAAAAGAAAATCTACGACCTGGTGGTGAAACGCTTCCTGGCCGTTCTATATCCACCCTTTGAATACGAGCAGACTACAATCAGGGCTGATATTGACGGAGAATCTTTCATCGCCCGGGGTAAGATCGTGCTAAAAGAAGGCTGGAAAGAAATTTATACCGGCCAGTATGAAGGCGAAGATGAAGAGGCAGAAGACATTAACCAGCCTGGAGAACAAACTTTGCCAGAGTTGAAGAAGGGGGACCACTTAAGAATAACCGGGCTCAAACAGACCAGCGGCGAGACCAGCCCGCCACCCCGTTTCAATGAGGGCACTCTCTTGAAAGCGATGGAAAACCCGGCCAAATTCATGACCGGTGAAAACAGAAAGTTGATAAAAAGTATCGGCAAATCGGGAGGTTTGGGCACAGTTGCCACCAGGGGCGATATAATCGAAAAACTTTTTAACAACTTCCTGGTAGAACAGCAGGGAAAAGAGATTGCCGTTACTGCCAAGGGCAGGCAACTGCTCGAACTGGTGCCCGCCGAACTTAAGTCTCCCGCCCTGACGGCAGAGTGGGAGCTGAAACTGGAAGCTATTGCCAGAGGAGATCTCTCCCGGGAAACTTTCGTGAAAGAAATGAAAGAATATGCAAAAGCGGTGGTCCAGGAAATCAAAACCAGCGACAGGACTTTTAAACATGATAATTTAACCGGTCATAAATGCCCGCAGTGCGGCCAGTACCTGCTTGAGGTTAAAAGTAAGAAGGGGAAAATGCTGGCCTGCCCGGACCGGGAATGCGGACAGCGCAAACTGGTGGCCAGAACAACCAATGCCCGCTGCCCCCAGTGCCACAAGAAACTGGAGCTTCGGGGTTCAGGCGACGGGCAAATATTTGCCTGCAGGTGCGGATACAGGGAAAAACTGTCCGCCTTCGAAGCGAAAAAGAAAAAGGAAGGCCAAAAGGTCTCCAAAAAAGAGGTGTCAAAATTCCTGCAGGAGCAGAAAAAAGACAGGGGCAAACCGATTAATACGGCCCTGGCTGATGCCCTGTCCGGCTTCAAAGACGAGAAATAATAGTTCTCATGGTGAAAGCGATGCGGTATTATTTTTACTCAATAATCATAATGAAAGGAGCAAGGATATAATGGAACTAAATCCAGTTGCAGTTATTGAGATGGAAAGCGGAGGAAAAATCAAAGTTGAACTGGACCCGCAAAATGCTCCAAACACGGTAAGGAATTTTATTTCACTGGCGCAAAAGGGTTTTTATGATGGATTGATCTTCCACCGGGTGATTGACGGCTTCATGATCCAGGGCGGCTGCCCCAGGGGAACAGGGACCGGAGATCCCGGCTACAAGATCAAGGGCGAGTTTGCCGCCAACGGGCATGATAACAAGCTTACTCACAATCGCGGTGTTATTTCCATGGCCCGTTCCCAACCTTTTAATTCAGCGGGATCGCAGTTTTTCATCACCGTTGACGCAGCGCCACATCTGGACGGGCAGTATGCTGCTTTCGGCAAAGTTATTGAAGGGATGGACGAGGTCGATCGGATCGTCCTCGTGGAGCGAACCCCCGCCGATAACAAACCGATTAAAGCTGAGCGCATTAAAACCATTACAGTTGATACTTTTGGCGCCGACTTCGAGGAGCCTGAAAAGCTTTAGAAACAAACCGCTATGAGGAGGAGCCTACCGGCAGCAACCGGTTCCGCCGGGCAGCTTACTCCTCCATACGGGACCTGACCTTAGCCAGGTAGGCATCAATATTGAACTTGGACCTGATTCCTTTGTAACTCATGTAGCGGACCTTACCGAAAATAGGCCTCTCCCCCCAGGCCCGGTCGTGCACCCCCCCGATGCTCCAGGCTATGCCGCTGTAGCCGTTGGGATCGCGGCCGTCCAGGGAATACTTGTCATTTAAGTAAATGGCAATTTCCAGGGCTTGTTCGGGAGTTTCAGTCCATTCGAGAATTTTCTTGGCCCAGTACATGCGCATGTAACCGTGCATTTTGCCGGTCAGGACCATTTCATTCTGGGCGCTGTTCCAAATCTGATCATGGGTGCGTGCCTCTTCAAATGCCTCCAGGGAGTAAAGGTATTCCCTGGGGTCGTTTCTATGCGCGTGCAGGGTTTCGCGGGCCCAGCGGGGGAAACCCTCTGTGCTGTCATAACCCTGGTTATAGAAACAAAAGTTGTCGGAGAGTTCCCGGCGCACCACCAGTTCTTCAAGAAAATCTTCTTTCGATTCCGCAAGCGAAGCCTCTCCAGTTTCGCCGCCGGCTTTTTTCACCTCATAAGCAAGCCTCTGGGGAGCGAGCTGGCCGAAATGCAGGTAGCAGGAAAGGTTTGACTGACCATCTTTAGAAGGGTCATTGCGATCGGCGGCATAAGCGGGCAGTTTGGCAGTTATAAAGCGCTCCATTGCTTCCCGGCCCGCCTTTTCTCCGGACACATAGCTGCTTTGTTCAGGTACCTGGCGTTCAACATTCAACGCCTCTTCAGCAACCTGCCAGCCGGTTAACAGCCCCTCTTTCCCACCATTTTGAGCAAGGCTGGAGAAAGCTGGAAAGGGATGAGGATGTGGTTTAAGTGGGGGATAATCGGTCAGGTAACGGGGCAACAGCTTCTTGATCTTGGGCCGAAATGTATAAGCGGCATATTCCTGCTTGCTTGATGCCAGGCGGCAGGGAACAATGTTATGGGCATCAACCTCGAAGAAGGGCGCCGAAAGGTTTTTCACTACGGCTGTTTTCCAGCCGCGGCTGATGCGCAGTGGAGAAAAATCGGCGACCAGGGCCCCGGCCCGGGCTTTCCGGCAAAAGCGGGTGATTTCCCTTCCCGGTTCCCCGCCAAGCAGGAAAAACCCGATGCCCAGCTTCTGAAGATTAATTTCCACCTCGGCAAGCCCTTTGAGCATAAACCGGTAATGGCGTAAGTTAGCCCCCAGAAACTCAGGCACCAGGCAAAATATAACTGCCAGTGACTGCCTGCGCTCAAGGGCCATTTCCTGGGCATACAAAAGAGCCCAGTTATCGGCGACCCTCTGGTCCCGGCTCATCCAGTATATAATCGGGCCCTCTCGCGGCTCCTGCTGGTTAAGTTTGTGCACCCGGTTTTGATCGACTGTTTCAGTCATCAACAATTCCTCCCCTTACTTAAGGAAAAAAAGGATACCCGGAACTAGTTCAAGTAGTCATCTTATCCTGCCTATCGTCGCTGTAGTGTTCTTATAAAGCAGTTTTAACAAGCCTGGTCCCGGTCGAGATATGCCAAAACTAACCCCGCCCATTATTCTCCCGGTTCCGTTCAGCCAGCCTGATCTTGCGTCTTTCTGCCGCGGCAAGGTTGCGCCTTTTCTCTTCCTCCGAATGTAAAACTAACGGAGGGATCTGTTTGGGCTCGCGGTTCTTATCAAGAGCTACAAAAGTAAGGTAGGCCGAAGCGGTATGCCTGACTTCTCCGGACATGACATTTTCTGCCTCCACCCGGGCTCCTATCTCCATTGAAGTTTTCCCGGCATAATTTATGGAAGCGCTGATTTTGAGCAGTTCGCCGATGTAAACAGGGTGGTAAAAATCAAGCCTGTCTATCGAAGCGGTAACCACGTTGCTTGAAGCATGCCTGGCGGCAACCATGCCGGCGGTGCTGTCGACCAGTTTCATGATCGAACCGCCGTGCACGTTCCCGGCCAGGTTAGCATCGGCCTGGGTCATCTGCTGGATGATCATTGCTTTGCTTTCCTGAACTGATTTTCCCTCCATAGTAACTCCTTTCAGATGAGCATATATATATTATGGTTGAAAAAAATCGGCGTGGCGATAATTACCTGCGATGATTATAGCGGTTATTGAGCGAAGCCGTCAAACAACAGGATAAGATATCATGTGCAAATTATGGCAAATGCTGTTTACTGAAGAGAAAATTGATATAGGTAACAAGCAATGATATATTATTAATTGAGACCTTTATATAAAGAAAGGATAGGAACAGCCGTGATTATGATGAACAATGGTTATGAATGGCTCCGGCAGAACATGGTGGAAAACCAGATCAAAGCTCGCGGTATTAAAGACGAAAGGATCCTGGAAGCCTTTTACAAAATTCCCAGGCACCTGTTTGTAGGCCCGGAGCAGCGGCCGCTGGCTTACGAGGATCATCCCCTGCCCATAGAACATGAACAGACCATATCTCAACCTTTTATCGTCGCCCTCATGACCGAAGCCCTAAGGCTTAAAGGGAATGAGAAAGTCCTTGAACTCGGGACTGGTTCCGGTTACCAGACTGCTATCCTGGCTGAACTGGCCGGCCATGTCTACACTATTGAGCGCTTCGAGAAACTCTCCCGTTCCGCTTCGACACTGCTCGGCGAACTCGGCTACTACAATATAACCTACAGAACTGGAGACGGCACCAGGGGCTGGCCGGAAGAAGCCCCCTTTGATGGCATCCTGGCAGCGGCCGCCTCAGAAAAGATCCCCCCGGCGCTGCTGGAACAGCTGGGTAACGGTGGCAGACTGGTTATCCCTGTCGGCGACGTTAGAGGCCAACAGCTTATGGTCGTCAGCAAAGACGCCCGGGGCAAAATTACGGAAGAAACGCTGGGCGGATGCCGCTTCCTTCCTTTAGTTGAAGAAGAAAGCTAAGCAAGCCAGTTTTATTTTACTATGTTTTTACCACTTTCCTTGGCTTCATAAAGCTTCCTATCAACCCGGGACAACAAAGAGTTACGTTCATCTCCTTTCCGAAGCTCTTCCACTCCAAAACTACAGCTTAGAAACCCGACTGCTTTAAAACTGTGACCGGCAATTAAATCCCTGATGCGTTCCGCCAGTTCATAAGCCTGATCCTTTTCTGTATTAGGCAGAAGGATTACAAATTCATCACCGCCCCAGCGGGCAAAAATATCTGTTTTCCTGAGTACCCTCCGGACGAGTGAAGCAAGGGTTGAAATAATCCGGTCCCCGGCCAGATGCCCCAACCTGTCATTAACCTTTTTCAAATCGTCTATATCAAACATAATGATCGAAAGAGGGTGTCCATAACGATTGGCCAGTTCTATCCATTTGCTGAGCTCCTGATCAAATTTGCCACGCACATATATACCAGTCAATGAATCTGTTTCCGACAATAGCTGCAGTTCCCTGGTGTTTATAAACTGCATCCGCTTGTACATATTAATCCGAAATGCGGAGATGCTGCTCAGGACGATGACCAGAGCGATGTAAATACTGACCGCCAGGAGCTCAAAATTAATGACCTCTTCCGGGCGGGTAAGGGTAACTATAATAAAACCGCTTCCAAGGAATATAGAAATAAGGAAAGCTTGCAGCCACCGGTTGACAAGGTGAAAGAAAACCAGTATCAGCGCAACAACACCAAAAGACTGGATAAACAGGTTGGGAGACTCATAAATATAATAGATCAGGAGAAAACTGGCCGAAGCAATAAAAGCATAGACCGGTATCCAGCGCAGGTTAAGATGCCGGTTAGGATTAATCTTAAGTTGCAGGTACAACAGAATAACCAGGGCCAGAAAAGTAGCCCTGATCATAAATATTAACCCAAAATTACGCATACTCTCCGTCAGGTAATAGTCGGGAATTATAAACAGGAAAAACAAAATTCCCAGGACCAGAACCGCAGGACGGATATATTTAATTGCCGCCGCATTTTCATGTTTAATAAATTCAGCTTCAAGTTCACGATCTTTAAATTTGTCAAGGTTTTTATTAAACATCATAGCCCCTTATTCTGTCTGTTTCCTGTTTTTCCTCCCAACAGTCCCGAGACCAGTTCACTCCGGGTTAAAAGACTGTATTGGCTCAGGAAGATGCAAATATCTTGATTGATAATATCAGGGCAGTTTAAATCCGTTCTAAAGCAGGTTATTATTTAGCTATTATTAACTTTTCAGAACTAATCCCCGGCGCCCTCTTGCCTTATGTGTTTATATTCTAATTTATGACTCCTGCTAAACCGAAACAAAACACCTGTCAGCGGAGACCGGTTAAGAGCTTTACAGTTAACCGGGACAGCTATAAGATTCAGCTGTCCCGGCTTTATTATTCTTTTTAGCGGCCCTGGTATTCGGGAGGTCTTCCCGGGGGGGCCTGCAGGCCGGCCAGGGCGTCCTCGGTGGAAAATATCTCCTGCAGTTTGCCCAGTTCCATTTCTATGGCCTGATCTGTTTCCACACCCACCTGGGCATCAATAAGTTCATTGGCCATTTTCAGGGCCAGCGGCGCCTTCTTGGAAATCATCCGGGCCGTCTTGGAGGCAAATTCTTGATCAACCCCCTGGAGCGGCTCCCCTTTTAGCATTTTATCAAGGTTGTCTGCCGAAAAAGCGGCCTTAAAATGCTCAAAGGCGGCGGGAATCTCCCGGGATCTGTACTTTTGAGGCACCCCTTCTGCAACGAGTTCCTTAACCGCTCCTTCCACTTCCGGCAGTTCAACCAGCCTGTTAATAATGCCCAGCTCGAATGCATCCCTGGCCCGCAGGGTTTTTCCTGTAAAAACATAGTACTTGGCCAGTTCAGGCCCAACATGCCTGCTCAGGCGGTACATGCCGCCCAGGCCGGGATATATGCCAATCCCCGTTTCTGGAAAGCCTAACATGCCCCCGGGAGTAGCCACAATGGCCTGGCAGGCCAGGGCCAGCTCGCTGCCACCCCCGAGGGATAAACCGTCCAAAAGGGCTACAGTTGTCTTGGGAGACTCCTCGATTTTTTTCAGTAGTTCATGTCCCAGGCGGGTAAATTCATAGATGGCCTTAAAATTATCGTTTTTGATGTTTTTAACGAAAAAACCAATATCGGCCCCGGCCACGAATTCCTTGCCGGCAGCCTGCAAAACAATTCCTTTCACGGTGGGATCATTTTCCGCCCGTTCAAATTCCATGGCCAGCTGGTCTACTACCGAGGGGTTGAGGGCATTCATGGCCTCGGGCCTATTAATAGTAATATAGGCTATATTATCCTTGACTTCCAGGTCGACATACTTAAAGGTAAAGGGCTCTCCTTTTCCCTTTTGTCTTTCAAGCAGGGCGGAAACCTTAAAATCAGGATGACGTTCACTCATATCACCAACAATCCGGTAAGCCTCGTCGATGCCGATCCGGTTGGCCAGTTCAAAGGGTCCCAAACGCCAGCGGAGGCCGAGCTTAGCGCCCCGGTCTGTATCTTCAATCGTGGCCACTTCTTCTTCAACCAGGTCTGCCGCCACCCCGATTGCCGTCGCGTATAGACGATCAGTAATTAACTGGAACTTGTCTTTTTCCACTTCGCCGCTTAAGTCCCAGTTTTGTTTCGAATCAAACTGTTTACGCAAAAGCTCGGGAGCATCGTAAAAAGGTCCGATCTCTTTACCAAGGACAACGGCAGAATGATAGGCAATGGGCACCCCGGTAACATTGATCAGTTCAAAGGGGCCCATACCGATTTTAAAAGCATTCTTGGCTGCCTCCTCAATGGTGGGAATATTGGCTGCTCCTTCTTCAAGTATACGGATTGCTTCGACATACCAGGGAATAAAGAATCGGTTGACTGCAAAACCCGGAGAATCCTTGACCACAATGGCTGTTTTGCCGTGCAATTTGCTGATCATAAGCGCCTTTTGAAGTGTTTCTTCGCTGGTCCCCTCATGGCAGACAATTTCCAGGAGCCGGTTCATGGCCGGATGGTAGAAATAGTGCATCCCGATGACCCGGTCTTGGTAGCTGGTATAAGCGGCCAGATCCATCACTCGAAAACTGGATGTGTTGGTGGCCAGGACTGTATCTGGAGAACAAATCCCGTCCAGGGAACTAAAAACTTCCCCTTTAACTTTTTCGTTCTCAAAAACCGCCTCCAGAACCAGGTCCCGGTCAGCCAGATCTTCCAGACTGGTCGAACCCGTAACCCTGGAAAGGATATCTTTTACCTGCTCCTCGGTAAAGATCTTCCTTTCCACTCCCTGCTGCAGGGTCTGTTTGATGTTGTCCAGGCCTTTTTGCAGGAATTCATCCGCAATATCGACCAGTTTGACATCAAGGCCTTCCTGGGCCATTTTCTGGGCCACTCCACTGCCCATATTGCCGGCGCCTACGACACCTACTTTGTACATACCTCCCATTATTAACCTCCTCTGATATAATTAATCCTTCGATTTCCCACCGGGCTTATAAGCAAACCCGTTGTTTTGAAGTTTAACACCACTGTTACGAGCTCCTAACTCCGAGCAACTGACATAAGTCATCAAGCTGCTTTTCCTCCACTTCAAATAACCATTCTTCTTCCAGCAGTTTTCGCAGGTAATCTTTTGCTCCGGGCTGTGGATCAAGAGCTTCAGCCAGCCTCTTATAAATATCCGGGGTATATTCATAAACCCGGACCAGGTGCTCAAGCTTGTACTTGATGTTATTGATGTTGGTTGGGACCGCCATACATTTTTGGGCCATCAGGGGGCAGGTGATCGAATCTTTCTGGGTCGAGAATTCAAAAAACTTGCTGCACATCGGGCAATAGTACTTACCTGTATCCATATCCCCCAGTATTTCTAAACTGTCCAGGGTTATCTTCTGATCCAGGGAAAGCTTTTCTTTTAAGAGATCCAGGGCCTGTTCTAAAATCTTGAAGAAAACATCTTTATCCCATACTTTTTCCAGGTCGGTCAGCACCAAAGTAATTTCTCCTGAACGAATCCGCTGCCCCGTTTCACTGCCCGCTACAGTAATAATAAAGCTCTTAACAGCTTGCAGCGGTTCATGTTTGTATTGGAAACCCCATTGATCCAGGAAGTCAAAATATACATCCACCCACCTGGCGGCAATTTCACCAGGATCGCCTTTTGCCAGGAAAGCAAGCACTTTATGGGGAAGCTTCGGGTAAAAAAGGCCGATTTTCTCCAGGCTGATCGTGGACTCCGGGCCACTCTGCTCCACCGGAATCGGGCTGTTTATACAAACCTTGGACATATAAGGACAGACCTGATCTTCCATGGAAAAAAGCATCTTGCAGGTCAGGCACCAGTAGCGATTTGATGGCGACTTATCTCCTTTAGGCATCTCCGCTACCCTGGCCATGATTTTTTCCCGGTTCTTAAACATTTTTACACCTCCAGCGAGTATTTATTTTTTACTGCTCTCTTAAAACACAGTGAAAACAGCCACCGGCGGGGTTTAGTCTGCGCAATTTACTGTACCCGGCCAGTTTGTTGGAATTATATGATATTTCTACGTTGCCGAAAAAATACCTGCCGCTGAAGTGAAAAGATGCATATATTGGGAATGTTTATAAAAAGCTGCCCCTGGGAATAGTTGAAAGAGGCTGAAACTAAAAGCAGGTGGAAAAGTATTAACCGCAGGACTCGAAAAGGTTACAGCTGCAATTCATATTTTTGTTCGACCATCTCTCTCCCCCACATCCGGAGCGGTGTTTCATTTACCAATTTAAAACCAAATGACCTGTACAGTCCTGCCGCCCGGGGCAGGATATCTACGGTTAAAAGGAAAATTGAATCATATTCGCTGCTGCGGGCAAAAGTAACTGCCTTTTCTACCAGCTTCCTGCCGATCCCCCACCCCCTGACTTCAGGATGCAGCAGCAACCAGCGCAGCTGGGCACTTTCTCTGCTGGATTGCACTACTGCCACCGAACCCATCACCAGGCCGTCTTTTTCCACGATCCAGATCCGTTCCCGGGGTCCTTGAGTTTTTACAAATTCAGAAAGAGGAATGGCCACGTAGGGTTCAAAAGTATAGTCAAAGCCGCATTCTTCGGCATAGAGTTTTCCGTGCAGGTAAGTAATATAGCCCGTGTCACCGGGCTTGATGGTAGTTCGAATGACCGGACCTTCAGTTTTAGGCATACCTTTCATTCTTTCTATATATATTGTTTGTTTACTGCTTGGCGAGGTTTTCCATTTTCTCCAGGTAAAAAAGGGCCTGGAACTGCCTTATCTTGATATCTTCAGCCAGCTGCTCTTTTTCCGGGCCTTCTGGCATGGTGTTTTTCTTTCGTTTGAGCATAGCTATATAATCAGAGAGTTCCCTGACTTCCCGGGTCAGCTTGAGTAGTTCATCGCTTTCATCAGTCATCGCTAATCAACCTGCCTGATAATCGATTTCATGTCATGTTTTTATTTTCTTTATTATCGGCTTTTATCCTTCTGCATATCCGATAATATAGAGGATTATTTTAACCAACCCGGGATCGAACCGGATGGTGGCACATTGCTTAAACTCACTTTTCATACCAACCGCCGCCAAACCACTTGTTTACTACCGGCTTGACTGTTCAACTGCTAAAAGATATAACCTTAATACCGGTGTTAAACCCCAACATGTTAAAATGTTACCGGAGGAGCGTGATCGAACATGGATAAACTTGAACCGGGCCTGACCGGGCAAGCTCAAACTAACGTAACCGAAGCCAATACAGCACTCAAAATCGGCAGCGGGAGTGTTCCTGTTTTTGCCACCCCAATGCTGGTAGCCCTGATGGAAATTGCAGCCATCAACTCCATTGATGGCTTCCTGCCGGGAGGGATGACAACAGTAGGTACAAAAATAAATATCTCCCACACCGCAGCCACACCGGTGGGTATGACCGTCAAAGCACATGCCAGGCTGGTGGAGGTAGACCGCAAGCGCCTTGTTTTTGAGGTATCGGCGATAGATGAAAGCGGAGAAGTTGGAAAGGGTCGGCATGAACGCTTCGTAGTAGACCTTGAAAAATTTATTTCTAAGGCAAAGGAAAAGAATTAATCCTGTACTGATTAAGCAAATCTTTTAACTGCAAAACCCTTTTACCATGGCCTGGTATAATCTGCAACAAAAAAGAGGGAAAGATTCCTTTTTTTACGGTCCTTTCCCTCTTGTTTTGAGTCATCAGATCGAGGATATTAATTCAATTCACCATTATTTTCCAGCCTGCACGGGCTGGTTAAAGGGCTGCTATCAGCCGCCCGGTGCTTCAATTTGTTCTTCAGGTTCTTCTTCCTCTATTTCTTCTTCAACTGGAACATCAGCATCGACCGGCGCGCATTCATCTTCAAGTATATCAGAATACTCGACCCAGGCTGCATCATACAGCTGCAGGTTCCTGTAGCCGGCATTATAAAGAGCCAGGAAAGTTTGCGCTCCCCGGACAGACACTGCACAGTAGATCATAATATCCTGATCGGCAGTGATCCCTTTTTCCTTGTACTGAAGCAGGATATGCTGAACAGGCTTGAAAGTTCCATCATCAAAGTTGTTCAACTCATAATCAACCAGCACAGAACCCGGTATGGTTCCGCTTTCATGTTCTTCCATGCTCCTGGTGTCCAGCAGGATAACGTTGTCCTGCGGATCTTCTACCTGGGCCATAATATCTTCGATGGTGGCTATATAGCTTTGATCAGGTTCCGGAGCCTGGTAAGTCTTTGCCGTTACAGCAGGAGCTTCTGTGGAAACTGAAAAACCGGCCCTCTTGAGGGCTTCAATTCCCCCGCTGACAACTTTTGCTTCCTCGTGACCGTAAACACGCAGAGTCCACCATAACCTGGCTGCATTCATATTGTTGCTGTCATCATAGATCAGAACCAGGGTTTCATTATCGATACCGCTTTCACCGAGGACTTCTTCAATAACCTCACCCGGTGCTAAAAGGTTGGGATAGGGGTTGTTAACCACAATATCATTACGGGTGATATTTACGGCACCAGAAATATGTCCTGCAGCGTAATCTTCCGGATCCTGCATGTCGACTAAAACCGCATTATCCAGCTCTAAGTACTGTTCCAATTCATCTGCATCGATGATGTAGCCACCCGAATCAGCAAGCGCCGGTCCCGGGCCAACCCCGGTAACAAGGGCGAGTACTGCTGCAGTCGCTACAAATGCTGCCCCTATAAGTATTTTTTGCATGTCTTTCCTCCTTTCCAAAGCTTGTTGAGAGTTTGTTATTTTTTTAACAAACAGTGTTCTAAGAATATACAACTCCGCTTGTTCCTTTATCATTATAAGTTAATAACCGGGGTTGATATTATTACATTTTCAAATACACCATCCAATTCCATGATAGCAATTCACTTCCCGAAAAGGAGCAAGTCTTTATATTTAGGCAATAGGTAAGCTGCATCCTTTGCCATAACCCTGAGATGTTGTTATGTTAAAAACATGTCTTGCCCTGTAAATAAGGCTAACATATAACTCCGTTTATAAAAGTGATCCGGGTGGTTTGCCGGGGCCTCTCCCCCGGCTATAGAACTCCTCTATTTACTGCTTAATGATTTTAGTGCCAGCAAACCATTGTTTGTCTGCCTATATTGGCAACTTAATCCATGAGACTTATAGTCTGTAGACTTAAAGGCTACATACTATACCATAAACGGAAAATAAGACAATAGTGCGGTGGGCTAGTATGAATGAAGAAATCTGTGTTCGTTTTTGTGAAAAACTGCGGAATACCCGTCTTGAGCTTGGCTACAGCCAGGAAGAACTTTCATTTAAAACTGGCCTGCATAGAACATATATTAGCTCTGTAGAAAGAGGCAAGCGCAACATATCGCTTACTAACATAAAAAAATTAGCCGATGCCCTGGATTTGAAAATGAAAGACTTGATGCCGGAATTTTAATGTTAGCCTCTTTCGATCTTCTGCCAAATTAATTACCCACTGCTTAGGCTACAGCTACGTGATATATGGAATCAATAAAAAGTATCAGGCTATAGTATTTACAGAAAACGCGTAAATCATTAGAAATAATGTTCCCCAAGCTGGAAGAATATGGTGTAGAAAGGTCAGACATTATGGCCAGAACCATGAAAACCAGGTAGGGAGCCTGTTCAAGAGATAAAAAAACAACCCTCTTGAACTCCTCGCTGTGCTTCCTCCGTTTTGCTGCCATTCCCAGCTGCACCTCCTGAGATTATTATGGTCTCTTATCTCAGTGTGCTGCAAACCGGGAAAAGGGCACATAGACTATATGATTTCACATGAACTGGTTCACTTTAAACATCGTAACCACAATAAAGGCTTTTACAATTTACTGACGGCACTAATGCCTGATTGGAAGAAGCAAAAAGCTCTTCTTAACTTTGAAATCGTGCTGGAATTATAGGGCAATTACTAACTTTAGCCAGAATGAATATTGTTTTATGTTTATTCTAAAGAGGATTTGTGTGTTGTTTACCGAATAAGAATACTAACTTCATGAATAAAGCCACTTTGCGTTTAACTCCACTAGAAATGTAATTAA
>Ga0207421_10001887_pt1 | contig 26593 bp, 25 predicted proteins | sample SodLakKL_010_SED_4_FD_187542 | JGI IMG/M metagenome (GOLD analysis project Ga0207421, IMG submission 187542) | Alkaline sediment microbial communities from Lake Tanatar, Kulunda Steppe, Russia - 8KL_010_SED (SPAdes) (version 2) | ecosystem: Environmental > Aquatic > Non-marine Saline and... | reverse complement strand
ATTGTGTGCTACCATATAAGATATTCCCAAAAAAGAAACTCTTATTAGGAATAGTGTTCTTATTTAACTGTGAGATTAAGATTATGGTTGCTTTTGAACAGTTGAATATGAGTGATGAAGCTTCATTCAAGGTTGAAGAAGAAGCTCCTTTTAAAGTAATGAATACAGGTATTGATGCACTTGACAGAAGCTTAAATGGCGGCTTGCCTGAAAGGTCAGTAGTTTACATATCTGCAGACGCTTTCTCAATGGCAGAGGTGTTTTTGTACCAATTCACCCAAGCAAGAAAAACATATTATATTACAACTGATAGACGAAAAGAGTATGTTAATCAAAACATCAAAAATCTAAACTTCAATGCGGATGCTATAATTTTCATTGATGTGTACCAAGAATACTATTTCACACCTAATGGTGATATGACTGATACTATTGGGAATGAGTATGTGGACACTAACATTATACAGTACCTCGAATACAACCTTAACAATATAGTAGCAGAAAATAGCGATGATGAATTCAATCTTATAATTGACAATTTTTCCTTCTTCTTAAACTTGCACGTTAACAGAGGTTTAATTAAAAAACTAATAAACGTATTATATGAATGTACTAAAGAAAGTAATTGTATAACCTATTTATTAGGTTTAAAAGGGAGTCATTCAGATAATATTGAAAACGAAATCCTTCATGCCTCAGATGTCATTTTCGATATTTCACTAGAAAAGAATATTGATAAAATTTCAAGTAAATTAATAATACCCAAAGTGCGAGGTATGGTACCTAACACTGAAATAATCAAGTTCACAATAAGTGATGGGGTCGAGATAGACACATCAAGAGATATTGCATAAATTTTTTCGCACAGTCGCAAATTCAGAAATTGTTTTTTCTAATTACATTAAAGAGTTGCACCATCAATTGAATTTTGGCAAGCACATATTTTTATTGTGTCTGATTGCTTTGCCATATGCAGAATAATTTCAGCTAAGGTATCTTTACTTTGTTCAATGTTCTCAATCACTTCGTCTATAGTTAGTTTGTTAGTTGAAATACCACAAGCATAATTTGTTACTGTACATATAGAACAATAGCACAAACCTATCTCTCTAGCCAATATTACTTCAGGAATACCAGTCATTCCTACAACATCACCAAACTGTTGTAACATTTTAATCTCTGCCTTTGTCTCAAACCTTGGTCCTTCAGTACAAACATATGTACCTTCAGAGAATTTTGTACCCAAATTCCCTAAAAAAGAGTTAAGTTTAGATCGCATTTGAGCGCAGTATGGATCGGTCATATCCAAATGAACAGTTTTTTCATCAAAAAAAGTGTATATTCGGGATTTAGTATAATCAATAAAATCGTTGGGTATAAAGAATGTTCCAGGTAAATTCTTAATTTCATTCATCGTACCAACCGAATTCAATGCCAATACACGATTACAGGCAAAACTTTTTGTGGCCCAAATATTAGCACGATAATTTATATTGTGAGGTGGTACATGGTTAGTACCAAAATGTCTGGGAATAATAGCTATTCTTAGACCAATAGTCTCAAAAATATGGGCTAGAGTGGTTCCATAAGGCGTCTCAATTTTTTTCATCTCATATCCATTCGAGCCAAATGAAAGTTTTTCAGAATTAGTAAATCCTACACCACCAATCACTATAAGGTCAACATCAATCATACTAGTCCCACATAAAATCGAACTTTTTTCAATTACATCTAATAGATTTTATCTATAGTGTATTACCTGTTTTCAGGTTCCATTGCTAACTTAATACCTATAATGCCTAATATAAATGCTGCAACTATAGAGTAAACAAAATACTGTAACCCTATATCCGGATTTAACATAAATTCATCCGACATTGTCATAGAGAGTATATATGTACTTGCACCCCAAAACAATAAACCAGCTGACATTACATATAGAGCAGGTGGCACTTTATTTTGAATTGGCACTTGGTTCATATATTGATCAATCATCTTACCAGCAATAGCTACCAAACCAGCTCCAATGTACCATAATACTGACTTGTTAATAAACACTGTAATTAAAGTCAAAGATCCATAATACCATATTCCTCCTTCAACATAGAACTGCCAAACGTTGGTTAATCCGTATATAGTGCCAGTAATAGCAACAAGGGCAGCTGCAAGGTATGTAATAAAAGTTATCTTACCAGCTCTGATAGAAGACTTTGTTTGTTCAGTAAGAACAACTAATTTGTCGTCCAACATGAAACCCCTGTACAACATATAAACACCAACTGCTATAAGAATACCAATTATGGCACCTTCAGGATAATTTGCTAATAGTGATATGGAATAAATGATTGCTGCCAGTCCCAGAGGGACAAAAAAAGTTTGAGATATCTTTGGATCACTAAAAGCATGTTTCAAGATATAATAAGTGCTTTCAAGATTGGCGCTCTGCATAACTACAATACGTTTCACTGAGTCTATTTTTATCCTAGACTGGACTATTGGCACTAATGTCTCATCTTCGGCACCATCAGAGATGAAAATAGCGTTTTTGACATCATAGTTTTCAAGTACATCATCTAACTGTCGAGAAATATTCTGATCTGACATAACACCTACATTCTTATCACCTGCAAGCGAAACAATCTCGGCGTCTACCCCTTTATTGTGGAGATCATCCAAAACCTTGACTCCACCAAACAATGTATTTGTATCGGAATCCTCTGGATCCACAGTCCCTAAACTAACAGCAGCTTCTATAATCTTCTCACGGCCTATGATAGGTGTTCTGATTCCAGCCTTCTCACCTAAGTCGTTGTCCCTATCTATACAAATAATTAAAGTATCCATCCAATCCTCATATACTAATATTTTTAGTTTAAGGTTCTAACAAACTAATATATATTTAATTAAACTTTAATACCAAACTAAGTATCTTTTTTGCTATATATGATTTTTATATCCAACTCATTATTCTTTTTTCGAATAGATATACCTAGTTAAAGATATCTTTTACACAGATTAATATATTTTATTCATATTTATCTATAAACGTGGGGTTAGGTTTAATCATTTCTATTAATCTTTTAGCCCAAGCTAATTTTTTTTGTTTAATATCAGAAACATTATTATCACTAAAATCAAATCCCACAATATCTATTTGACTTGAATTAAATCTATTAGCAATAAATACACATCTATCCCCATCAGTAAAGCCACCGAAATTGAATATGTTGATAGTGGGTTCAGATTGTGTCGTACCAATAAAGGTTTTGAATTTTGGTAGATTTTTGCGCACAATATCGATATTATCACCGTGTACATGAATGACTGTAATTGCCCCCTTGCTAACAGCATCTAATTCCATCTCAACATTACCATCAAGGTCAGTAACTATAATATCAGGTATCATTTTGCTGACATTCATAACAGTTTCAGTTGCACCGTCTGCTGCAATCACAGTATATTTGCCTAAATTAATTTTTTTTAACTCCTCTTGAAGACATGGAGCATTCCCACATACCAATACTCTATGACCTTCAATTAATTCTCTTATTCTAGTTAAATTTAGGCTAAGATTTTGATCTGATAATGCAACTAACTTTGAAAACTGTAATGTTGCTAGCCTATCATGTGCCATATCAAAACCGAAATCCTGTACTATTTGGTAGTATATAGGTTTCCAGTCCTTAAATTCCATTATCATACATTAAGTACCATTCAACTAAATTTTTTATGGGAAAGATAAACTATTTAAAGTAGATACATTATTCGATTCACCTACAAGTTATCGTTTTTTGCTAGGTGTAAGTCCAATAGTAATCGATATAGATTCAACATCCCAATCTTTTAATCGGTCACCTTCAGGTACTTCAGAGCCACTTATTCGAAGTTCTTCAGCACGCACTTCTTTTGCAATAAAGTCTTTTAGGTCGAATACAAGCTCCCGTACACGTTCATCTTCAATCAATATAGATACAAAAATATTCTCTTCAACTGCGAGTTGCATATCTTTCCTCATATCTTGAACACGACGTATTACTTCTCGTGCGAACCCTTCCGACTCAATCTCACGTGTCAGTGCAGCATCGACATAAACTATTCCATCACTAAACTCGGCACTAGCTACTTCTTCAGGAACTATTTCAGTGAAATTAACCATATCTCGATTAATTGTAACCTTCTCTCCGTTAGAAATATAAAGTTCTACTTCGTCCGATTCCTTGAATGTTTTGTATAGTAATGAAGCGTCAGTTGTCTTGATAGCCTGTATCACAAGACCAGCATCTTTCTTGAATTCGGGACCAATCTTGCTTGTTTCAGGTACTGCAACTACACCAAGCTCCTCCCATTGTGACCCAACATCAACTACTTCAATCTGTTTCGCGTTTGCTTGATCCTTTAAAACTGTTTCAAGTTTCCTAGCAGCACTTACCGCATCTTCACTCTGTGCCGAAATCACTATACGTTTTACTGGCCATCTAAGTTTCCGTTTAACTTTTTGTCTCGCATTAGAACATGATTCCACTATAGACCGTGCAATGCGCATCTGTTTCTCAAGATCAATATTCTGTAATCCCTTGTTAACTTCAGGCCAATCACACATGTGAACTGATGGTAATGCATCATTGTACACATTTAACTGGAGGTTACGGTACATCTCTTCAGCCAAATGTGGAGTAAACGGTGCTATAAGTTTCGATAATGTAACAAATATATCATACAGTACGCGGTAAGCAGCTAACTTATCAGGATCATCCGCCTCTATCCAAGTCCTTGGTCGAATTAGTTGGATGTACCATCTTGACAAATCTTCCACAATAAATTCATTTATTTTTCTTACTGCCCGATGAAGCATATACTTCTCCATATACTCAGTTACTTCCTGGATAACGGTATTCATCCTGGAAATAATCCATTTATCTTCCATCCTTAAATGATTCTCAATATCATCGAATTGAACAGAAAGAGGATTAAAGTTATCTAGTGACATGTAAGGTAATGGGAACCTGTATACATTCCATAAAATATTCAGGAGCCTATGTATATTAGCCACACCTTCCCAGTTAAATTTCAAGTCTTCCCAAGGTGCACTTGTTGACAGTACATAAATACGTAATGTATCAGCGCCATATTTCTCGATAACTTCAGATGGTTCCACTATGTTACCAAGACTTTTTGACATCTTTTTACCATGTTGATCTAATGTGAATCCATGCATTAGAACGCTTTTGTAGGGTGCTTTCCCAAAAGCTATCATGCTAGCACCTAGTTGAGAATAGAACCAACCACGTGTTTGATCGTGTCCTTCAGTAATAAAATCCGCTGGCCACCACTGTTCAAACGTTTCGCTATCTTGTGGAAAATTGAGAGTTGCCCATGAAGCTACTGCTGAATCAAACCAAACATCGAACACGTCTTCGACCCTGTTCATATTCCCTCCACACTTACAGTCAAGTACAACTTGATCAACATAAGGTCTATGCAGTTCAATATCATTGTCAATGTTTGCTCTGTCCATCAACTCCTTCTTTGTCCCAATCACATCTAGTGAGTCACAAACATCACATTTCCAAACTGGTATCGGGATGCCCCAATACCTTTGTCTTGAAATACACCAGTCCCTTGCTCCCTCAATCCAGTCTTTGAACCGTGCAGATCCAGCCCATTCAGGAGTCCATTCAACATTCTTGATCTCTTCAAGCATATCCTCTTTCATCTCAGAGACCTTTATGAACCATTGTACTGTTGCAAGGTAGATTATTGAAGATTTACACCGCCAACAATGCCCATATCTATGCTGTATTGAAGTTTGTGATATCAACTTTTGGCGGGCCTCAAGGTCATCAATTATAGTCGAATTTGCTTCCTTCACATTAAGGCCTGCATACTTCCCTACATCTTCAGTATACAAACCTTCATGATCTACTGGACAGAATATAGGTAAATTGTGTTTTACACCTACTTCAAAATCGTCTAAGCCGTGTCCAGGTGCAATATGAACGCAACCACTGTTTTCGGCAGTAACAAACTCAGCTAAATATATATTGTGCTCGAATTCAGACTGTTTAAGAATAATATCAGAAAGCGGATGTTCATATGAATAGCCTGTTAAATCCACACCTAAAATAGTTTCAATTATTTCGTAATCTGTATAACGACCCATCTTCAATACATTTTCTACTAAGTCTTTAGCCATGATAAGGTTCTCAGTTCCACCTCTGGAATTAATTGCTTTGACTTTAGCATATTCTATCTGTGGGTGAACCGCAACTGCCATATTTGACGGTATTGTCCACGGAGTTGTTGTCCAGATAACAATATGAGTATTCTCCAGTTCATTAACTTTGAATTTTATGTACACTGACGGATCTGTCTTATCCTCATAGTCAACCTCTGAATCAGCAATTGCAGTCGCGCATCGAGGACACCAGTTAACTACACGTTCACCTCTATCAATGAGATTATTCTCATGTGCACGTTTAAGTGTCCACCAAGCAGCTTCGATATACTCATCTTTGAGTGTCATGTAAGGCTCGTCCCAGTCAAGCCATGACCCCAATCTCTGGAACTGTAGCGTCATGTCACCTTTATTTTTCATTGCAAATTCTTTACATTTATCTATGAAATTTTCTACACCATAAGACTCGATATCTTTCTTTGACTTAAAACCAAGTACACCTTCAACTTTGACTTCAATCGGTAACCCGTGCATATCCCAACCTGCACGGTCCTGGAGATGATAGTTGTTCATAGAATAGTACCGTAATAAAGAATCTTTAATGATTTTGTTCCATGCAGTGCCAAGATGAATCTTTCCAGTAGGGTAAGGTGGTCCGTCGACAAAAAATAGCTTTTTTCCGTCCTTGCGATGTGCACGTACTTTCTCATAAGTGCTATTAGTTCGCCATAACTCCTGCACTCCAGTTTCAATTCGTTGAGCATCGTATTTATCATTAACTTCTTCTATCATTACCAATAATCTCCATGAACAGAATTCTGTTTCTTTTATAATACGCAATTCGTTTAAAGCATTTTTGATTAGACCTAGTACGAATAATAGGTAAAATATTTAACTTAGACAATAATGTAAACAAATAAAGTGAAATCTAGTATTATATCATTTTAACTCGGGTGATGGTATTTGAAATTCAAGTCAAGGGTTCAACTCCGAAAATCCAACAAAAATAAATTAGTAGATGAACTAAGTGAAATGTTTGGTTCAGCCATTGATTCTATTGAAAATGAAAAGTTTGAAACTGGGACATATAATAACACTGAGCTGTATCTCGTGAACACTAAGCCCTATTTCTTCAAGTATAAAGGTACACTATTCCCCACTCTTGTGTGTGTGATGGATCTAGATATTGATAAAAATATAGTTATCGTAGATAAAGGTGCAGTACCTCATGTAGCTAATGGTGCAGACATAATGTCTCCTGGAATTATCAGTGCTGAACCTAAAATAAAAGAAAATGAATACGTGATAGTCAAGGAAGAAACTCACCATAAGCCTTTATCTATTGGGTATGCTTTAGTAAATGGTTCATCCATGGTAGGTGATTCTGGAAAGGTCATAAAAACCGTTCATTATGTAGGAGACTATATCTGGAACTTCGAAATATAAACTATTTGTATTATTATAATGTAAAAATTGATAGCAATATATTTAAAATTGTGGAGTAATTAATATATCATTATTCCAATAACAATAGAATTAATATTAGAGACATTATGGTATTTTAACTTAATAAGTTTAATAAACACAATAATTCAATCTAATTAAATTAAAATAACAGTAAAAAGGTGCAAATATGGTCAGTTTTAAAGAAATTTTTGGCAGTAGTGGTAGTAAAAAAGTAACCAGTCCCGATGAGTTTGCTGAATTGGATCTTAGCAAATATGAAGAAGTGATAGAAGATGAGCCTGCAGAAACCTATATAAGAGTAGATGAAATCACGAATCTTGCAGACATGACATCTCTGAAAAAAGAGATATATGAGGGTAATATCCTAATGATAGATATTTCAAACATAAAAGGAGATAAGCTGTTGCTTGACAGAGCCTTAAAAGACCTAAAAGAAGTAGTATCTGATGTACGTGGTGATATTGCGGGTCTAAAAGACGATCAAGTACTAGTCACACCAACAGGTGTAAAGATTGATCGATCAAAGATAATCGGGGCCAAGTACTAAACCTATTAAATTTTTTACCTATGCCGCTAGATAATAATTGCCAAAGCTTTGAAAGTAGGTCAACGTGTCCACTTTGTAAAGAAGAGATGGTCATTCACTGGCAAGGAGATAATATCCCTTATTTTGGAGAAGTGATGTACGTTACTGCCAGATGCAAATGTAGTTTTAAGTTCACTGACACCATGATTTTACAGGAGAGGGAACCCATTCATTATGAAATGATAATTGATGGGATAGATGACCTAAATGCACGCGTGATTCGCTCTACTTCAGGTACAATAACAGTTCCTGAGCTAGGTATTATGGTGGAACCAGGAACAACTTCGGACGCATATGTCACTAATGTAGAGGGTGTATTAAACAGATTAAATGACGTGCTAGATACAGCTATTCGGTGGTATGGAGATGATAAGAGTAAATTAGCTAAAGCAGATGAACTCAAGGCTAAATTATTGAGTGTGTTCAAAGGTACTGATAAACTAACTTTAGTGATAGAGGATCCCTTTGGGAACAGTGCCATTATTAATGAGAAAGCAACTTCCCGAAAATTGAGTGAACATGAGGCTGCAAAGCTAAAAACGGGCATGTTTATATATGATGTTGGAACTTCTGAAATTGTTTCTAATGAATAAAGTGTAAGATTTATTTCTCATGCTTAAATTTAGACTCAGCTAGTTTAGTTTCACAGTAATTTATTCTCTAATATTTTTAAGATATTTCGACAGATAAAAAAATAGATTAGTGTTTTATTAAGATTTATACAGTTTTATAATATGGTGGCAATATGGGAGAAGAATGCGATAAAAGCCTTCCTTGCAAGCAAGAGTTTAGTGAATGGTATAATGATATACTAAGTGTGGCAGAGATTATGGATGTTCGATATCCTGTAAAAGGGTTATATGTCTGGTTCCCCTTCGGATTCTCTATCAGAAAAAGAGTCTATAATATGTTAAGAGAACTGTTAGACACTGATCATGATGAAGCACTTTTCCCACTCCTGATTCCCGAACATGAGTTTATGAAAGAAGCTGAGCATATTAAGGGATTCGAAGATGAAGTTTATTGGGTTACTAACGGTGGAACCACACCTCTTGACATAAATCTTGCTCTTCGACCAACAAGCGAAACAGCTATTTATCCTATGTACAAGATATGGATACGTTCACATGCTGACCTTCCAATAAAAGTTTATCAGATTGTAAACACATTTAGATACGAAACTAAGCACACTAGACCCCTTATAAGGTTAAGGGAAATAACATCTTTCAAAGAAGCTCATACAGTACATGCAAATTGGAATGAGGCTGCTAATCAGGTTAAAAAGGCAATAGAACTGTACATAGAATTCTATAAAAACCTTGCAATACCAGTATTGAGTTCAAAAAGACCAGATTGGGACAAGTTTCCAGGAGCTGATTATACTATTGCTGTAGATTCTCTGATGCCTGATGGCAGAACGTTACAGGTAGGCACTGCACATCATCTTGGAGACAATTTCGCGAAGACATTTGATATTAAGTATGAGAATAAAGAAGGCGATCAGGTTTATGCTCACCAGACATGTTACGGAATATCAGAAAGATGTATTGCGTCTCTAATATCAGTTCACGGTGATGATAAAGGGTTAGTGTTACCCCCATCCATAGCACCAGTTCAGATAGTTATTATTCCAATAATATTCAAAGACTCTTCTGAAGTGCTTGAGGTATGTGAGAAGGTTAAGGAGAGACTACATGGTATAGGTCTTCGAGTCGAACTCGATTCTTCTGATAAAAGACCAGGTGCCAAATATTATAAGTGGGAATTAAAAGGTGTCCCACTTAGAATCGAAATAGGGCCCCGTGATCTAAAGAATAATTCGGTTGTTATTGTAAAGAGAAACGACAGTACAAAAGAAATTGTCCACATGTCTAAGTTGGAAGAAACAGTTCAACGCTTGCTAGATCAAGTTCATCAAAATCTCTACTCAAAGGCAGAAGAAGATTTGTACTCGAAAATATACAAGTGTGCTGATATTGAGTCAGTTGACAAACATATCCAGAAAGGTATTGTTCTAATACCATGGTGTGGAAATAAAGAATGTGGGCTCGAGCTTGAGGAAAGGACCGGTGCAGGAATTCTGGGAATTCCACAAAATGATGAAAGTTGTGACGCATCTAGGTGTACTATATGCCAAAAAGAAACTAATATAAATGCATATATGGCACGAACATATTAATTTTAAATTAAATCTAAGTAAATAATATAATTATTAAAGCGAGGGAATATGTATGGACTGGATTATACCTAAATGTAAACATCAAGCTAAAACGCCTATATTTTTATGTGTTCTATCTAATACAGAAACTGCACATATACCTAACCTTTCAGGTGCAGGTGAGTCTCCTGATATGACAGATTATACGCCTGCAGGGGATGCAGAACTAGTGGAGCGAGGAAAAGTTACCAGTTTTGATATTGTTCCAATGACACCTCCTTACGGGACACCTACACCCGCTGTCATTACAAGAGTTGCATTGAAGCTGAGTCAAGTACCATACATCTTCATTAATTCTGGTTTAAAAGTGGTACCTGATGTTGATATGGTTGATATGAAAAGTCCATTTGGTAAAGATATTCGTGAAAAGATTGCAGTGGATGATCCTAAAGAGATATTTGAACGCGGTGTCAAAATAGGTGAAAAGCTCAGTAATGAGTCTGACTTAATAACAATCGGTGAAAGCATTCCTGGAGGAACTACTACTGCTAGAGGTGTTCTATGTGCTCTAGGTTATGATGGAAATGTTAGTAGCAGTTGTGGAACTAATCCCTTAGATTTGAAGAATAAAGTAGTAAAAGAAGGTATGAAGATTTCGGGTGTTTCTTTTGGAAGTTTACAGTCTTCACCTTTTGACGCTATTAAATATTTAGGTGATCCCATGATACCCTGTGTTGCTGGCATTGCTGCAGGAGCCAAGGATACTGAGATTGTGCTTGCAGGTGGCACTCAAATGGCAGCAGTTGCAGCTGTCCTTAAACATTTAGGTGAACTAAAAGATACTATGTCCATAGTAACCACCAAATTCATTGTTAACGATAATTCAGCTGGGTTCCAGAAGCTCATTGAAGAAATAGGTATTCCAATGTACTATGCAGATCCAGGATTTTCTCGTTCCAGGCATCTAGGGCTTCAAAGATACGAGGACGGGTATGTGAAAGAAGGTGTTGGTGCCGGTGGTGCTCTGTACTTGGCTGCAATGCGTAACATACCCCAAGAGCAAATTCTAAAAGGCATTGAAGAACTGTGTTTAGAGTTAGGCAAATTTGCTGAAATTCATTCAGAATAATTTGAAGCCAATATAAATTAAAAATAGATAGATAAGTATTGCACAGAAAATAATGCAATACTATTTTTTAAAGAAATTAATCGAATATCAGTATTGGATCAAGCCTTTAAGTGCCATTTCTTGTCCAGTACCCACATTGAAAACACTGTTGATATTCAGATACATCCATGTTTTTAAAATCAACATTACATTTAGGGCATTTTGTTAACATCTTATGTTTCATACGGTGAAACCTCTCCATTTAATTTTTAACAGATAATTAACAGTTATGTGAAACCCATTATTACATTATATGATAGGTTTTATCTATATGTAATTTTTTATTGATGCCTTTAATAAGTAGAATTCTCCGGAAACTTAACTTATATTCGCCTAAATATAAACTTGAATGAAATTTGAATGTGCAACAAGAAGCAAAAGCTTTTAAAGGTATAATGTCTTTAAGGTAGCATAAACCTCACTATAATCCAATATAAAACAATTACATGTAATGATAAGTAGTTCTGTTAAATTTAATACTAAAATAAATCTAAATTAATCATGTTATGAGGGGCTGTGGCCTAGTCCGGCATGGCGACGGGCTCCAGCGGATATATGATGAACAACGGGTCTACTGAGTTATGTCCGACGGGATATAGCTATGATGAACCGTTGGAGCACTGATGTGTGCTTGTAAGAACAAAGCTGTCCTAGATAGCTATTCGGAGAGACCCGTCGATCGTGAGTTCAAATCTCACCAGCCCCATCCTATTCTTTTAAAATACAAGATATGATTTTAAATAGATTTCAGTGGAGTTGTTAGGCAAATGGTTGAATTAAGTGGTCGTGGTCATGCAAATGGTGCTGGTACGATCATTAATGCCATTTCTACTTGGAAAGGTTCGGCTTTTAGTATTGATATGGAAACTAAGGCAAAAGTAGAACTTTCTTCTAGTGATAATAATATCATTGGAATGATTGAAGGTTACCCTGAAGAAGGTAATACTTGTCTAATTGAAAGAACTGTACAATTGGTCTTAAACCATTTCAATCTAGATTATGGTGGAACTGTTACCACTAACACGGAAATTCCCCTTGCAAGTGGGCTCAAAAGCAGTAGTGCAGCATCTAATGCAGCCATAATTGCAACTCTTAACGCGATCAATGAGGTGATGGAGCCTATTGAAGCAATAAAGATTGGAGTTCAAGCAGCTAAGGATACAAATATTAGCATAACTGGTGCTTTCGATGACGCCTGTGCATCAATGCTGGGTGGTGTCGTGATAACTGACAATTATCGGTTAGAGCTAGTAAAGCGAGATGAGGTTGAAATGGATGTTTTAGTTTTAGCACCCCATAAAAAAGCATATAGTGCACAAACGGATGTTGCCAGATCAAAACTAATAGCACCATGGGTCGATATTGCTTACTCTCATGCTTTGAATGGAAACTATAAGACTGCAATGACACTAAACGGTTTTTTGTACTGTAATGCACTCAAGTGTGACACTGAACCCTTATTCAAAGCACTTGAAGCAGGGGTTCAAGGGGTAACACTTTCGGGTACTGGTCCGTCCTATGTGGCTCTAGTTGAAAAAAATAATACCAACAAACTTAAAAAATCATGGACTGATTTAGGTATAAAGGGAAATATAATTGAAACTAAACTTAACAATAAAAGTTCAATCAACTATTATAGGTAAGGCGACCACCAATGACTCAATTGGATACTGTACGTGAACAAATAGAAGAAATTGATCTTGAGATCATTTCTCTGATAAAAAAAAGAGTGGATATGGCGGACGATGTCTTAAAATTAAAACAACAAGATGGACTCCCAATAAACAATGAAGAACAAAACAAAGTTGTGTTAAAACGTGCCTGTGAAGTTTCCACTGAACTAAACTTGGACTGTGAAGCAATTAAGCGCATCTTTCAAATTTTAATTCAGATGAACATTGATAGGCAACATGAAATGAGTGGTGAAGGTAATCTTCCTTGAAATCAATAATAATAATAATAATACTTAAGTCAAGAGGTAAATAAATGGTAAATATTTCTATTCTAATGGGCTCAGAATCTGATAGAGAGATAGCTAACAGAGTAACTAGTGTACTTGAAAACACCGAATATTCTTTTGAAGTGGAAGTGATATCAGCACATAGAAACCCTGATAAATTAGATGAATATGTATCGAATTCTGATGCTAAGATTTTTATTACTATTGCGGGCCTCTCAGCTGCATTGCCAGGTGTTGTAGCATCCAAGACAAAAAAACCTGTCATCGGTGTCCCTGTAAGTGCAAAATTAGGTGGATTGGATGCATTATTGTCAGTTGCCCAAATGCCACCAGGTGTACCAGTTGCCTGTGTTGGTATTGATAATGGTGCAAATGCTGCACACATGGCCATTCGCATCATGGAAATGAACAAATAATCTTTTTAATTTTTGAGGGAACTCATGGATATTGAACTGTCTCGAATTGGAGTTTCTATCCCTAAAGAACTTTTAGCAAAGTTTGATGATATCATCTACAATAGGGGATACGCTTCAAGGTCAGAAGGTATCAGAGCTTCTATCAAACATTATATCCAGTATTACGAATGGTCTTGTGAAGTTGAAGGTGAACGCATAGCTATTCTTACAGTAATTTACGATTCCGAAAAAACTAGTTTTGCTGAAAAAATTTCCACTATAAAGAGACAATACTCTGAACTTATACTTAGCATCTCAAGTAATTACATTGATACCAGTAAATGTTTAGAAAATATTGTTTTACAAGGGAATGCTTCTAATATAAGGGGATTTACAGAAGCTATAATGGCACAAAAAGGTGTTAACTTTGTTAGATTCAGTACAACTAGAATTGCAGATATGAAATGACTTTTTAAGATTTAGCTAACTTTTATTATTAAATAATTATATTATCCCATCAATTATCTAAGATTATTATTTAACCAAGCTTTATCGATAAATATTATGTAAGATTCTTTTCTTTTTAAGAACTGTGCTAATAAAAATGAGAAAATCAATAAAATTAAGTGCATCCATCTCTCATTTAATCTAAAATCATTGCCAAAAGCTTTCCATAAATCGGTTAAATCAAAAGATTATATATTTAAATAAACTTTTTTATAGCTATAACTAATTATGAATTTATATGAAAAATAAACGAATTTTAATAACTGGAGGATTGGGGCAAGTAGGATCTTATCTTACAGAGAGATATTACGAGAATAATGAAATAACCATCCTTGACAATGCGAGTTCATCCTATAGAGATACAGTTCCTGAAAATGTCAACTTGGTTATCGGTGATATCCAAGGTCCAGAGGCCGTACGCTTAGTTAATCAAGCAGATATTGTCATTCATACAGCAGCGCAAATCGATGTTAACAAGTCATTTAACCAACCATCATTCGATTGTGATACTAATATCCAAGGAACTCTCAATCTTTTAGCAGCTAGTAAGGATTTAAACCTTGACAAGTTCATTTACTTTAGTTCAGCTGCTGTTTACGGTGACCCCATCAAAATACCAGTACATGAATCACATCCTACAGAACCTTTATCACCTTACGGTGTCAGTAAATTAGCAGGTGAGAAATATGCATTAATGTACCAGCGTGCATTCGACTTACCTGTTGTTGCAATAAGACCATTTAATATTTACAGTCCACGCCAAAACCCCTTAAACCCTTATTCTGGAGTAATAAGCAAATTCATTGAACATGTCAAATCAAATCAAAGCCCAACCATATTTGGTGACGGTAAACAAACACGCGATTTTATTTCAGTCCACGATATTGTGAATTTAGTTAACTTAATCCTAAAATCAAATAAAGTTATAGGAAAAGTATTTAATGCGGGTACTGGTACCCAGACAAATATAAACACATTATCCGACCTTGTTATGGAATTAACAGGTAATGAACTTGAAATAAATTATCAAGAAGCGCGTCCCGGTGACATATATCACAGTGTGGCCGATATCAGCGCAGCAAAAAAATTGGGGTTCAAACCAGACCTTAATCTTAAAAGAGGACTAACTGAACTAATTTAATAGGAAAATGTATAAATAGTGCTACATCTATTTATATTTGTGTTACTTGGCCCATAGGTTCATTCTAATTTGTATGCATCGCTTAAGGTTAAGTACCTCACTTTCCTCTATTTTTAACAAAAGTAAGTTTGTTGAGAAAAAGATATAACTTAAATTAAACTAATTATTGGTAATATAGTAAATACTTTTGAGTTAGCTCAAAAACAGTTTAAATTTGAGGATTCACATGTCAGTAGACTTTAATATTAAAATCGGAGGTGAAGCGGGGCAGGGCTTACAGACAATTAGTTCTGCACTTGCAAAGACTTTTTTGAATGGTGGGTATAATGTTTTCGTATCCCATTTTTTCTTGTCAAGAATTCGAGGTGGCCATAATTTTTCCGAGGTTCGTATCAGTGATGAACAAATCAATTCTAAAAAAAATAGTGTTGATCTTCTTGTAGCTTTAGATGCTAAATCAATAGAACATCATTATGATGAGTTGAATGAAGGCACAGTCATTGTGCTTGATATAAATAGTATTGAGAGTATCACCAAAGAAGCTGATGATGTATCATATTTCGATGTCCCATTTACTGATATTGCAAAAGATATAAGTGGGCATAAAATTTACTCTAATTCGGTAGCAACTGGTGCCATTGTTGGACTTTTATGTTATGAGTTCCAGTACCTTGCAGATGTATTAACCAGAGCTTTTGAAAGTAAAGGTGATGATATTGTACAGAATAATATCAATGCAGCAAAGGCAGGTTATGATTATGCTCAAGAAAATTATGCAACTCAATGTTATCACATGGTGATACCAAAAGATAAAACTACAAATAAAATTTTAGTTACAGGGAATGAAGCTATTGGTTTAGGTGCAATTTCTGGCGGGTTACAGTTCCTCTCAGCATACCCAATGTCGCCATCAACTGGTGCTATGCTTTACATAGCAGATAATGCTGATAAGTTCAATATCATTGTAGAGCAGGCTGAGGACGAAATAGCTGCACTGAATATGGCAATAGGAGCTTCTTTTGCTGGTGCCAGGTCAATGGTCACTACATCAGGTGGTGGCTTTGCACTTATGGCCGAAGCATTAGGGTTGGCAGGTATAACAGAAACCCCTGTTGTAATCTACCTTGCACAAAGACCAGGTCCTGCTACAGGACTTCCGACAATGACAGAACAAGGTGACCTTCAATTTGTTATCAATGCATCTCAAGGTGAGTTTCCAAGGTGTGTCTTAGCTCCAATGAATCCAAAAGATGCTTTTTATCTGACTGTTAAAGCATTCAATATTGCAGCAAAGTATCAAATCCCAGTTTTCTTGTTAGGTGATCAGTACTTAGCAGACTCATCTTTCACCGTACCCATATTTGATCAGGACAATATCGATGTTGAGCACTGGGTCTTATCGAGTGAAGAACTTGATGAGATAGAAGAATATAAAAGGTACCTTATCACCGAATCAGGCATATCACCACGTGCATTGCCCGGCAGTTCGAAACACCTAGTATGTGCAGATAGTGATGAGCATGATGAATATGGGCATATTGATCAAACTATTGAGAACAGGATTAAAATGAACTCTAAACGATTAAAAAAGAATGAGGGTTTAGTTAAAGAAATTTTCCCGCCTTTAGAGTACGGTTCAAATGATTCCGATATAACATTTGTAGGTTGGGGTTCAACTTATGGGCCAATTAAAGAAGCTGTGGATACTTTAACTAAAAAAGGGTATCATGTGAATATGGTACATTTCAACGAAGTATATCCTTTACCTCAAGAAACAGTTACTAGTATCTTAAAAGATAAAAATTCTTTGATAGCAATCGAAAACAATGCAACGGGTCAATTCACAAAGTTGCTCTATTCAGAGACGGGTATTAAAATTTCCCAATCTATTCTCAGGTTTGACGGGTTACCTTTTACTGCAGATAACATTATAGGCAAACTTCATGATATGGAGATGATTTAAATGTCTAAACACATTCAACCACAATTATTTGATACTAATCAAGAGATTGAATGGTGTCCAGGTTGTGGTAATTTCAATATTTTAAAGGCTTTAAAAAGAGCATTTACAGAATTGGAGAAAAAACCTGAAGAACTTTTGTTGTGCTCCGGAATCGGTCAAGCTGCAAAATTACCCCATTATATAAATTCTAACATTTATAACGGATTGCATGGTCGTGCATTACCTATCGCTACAGCTGCCAAAATAGTCAACAGTGAACTTACAGTTATCGCAATTGGTGGTGATGGTGATATGTATGGTGAAGGGGGAAATCATTTTATTCATACTATCAGAAGAAATCCTAATATTACAATGATAGCGCATGATAATCAAATATACGGGCTGACTAAAGGTCAAGCATCCCCTACAAGTAACTTTGGTATGATTACAAAGTTACAAAAACATGGTGTAATTAATCGCCCTTTCAATCCTTTATCTGTTGCCATCGGATTAAATTGTTCATTTGTCAGTAGAGGTTTTGCAGGAAATATTGAGCAGCTCACATCTATACTCAAAAAAGCAATTTTACACAAAGGGTTTGCATTAGTAGATATACTTCAACCCTGCGTAACGTTCAATAAACTGAACACCTATAAATGGTATCAAGAACGTGTATATAATTTAGATGATGAAGGACACGACCCTCATGATCAACAGGAGGCTTTTAGAAAATCCTTAGAGTTTGGTGACAAGATACCCACAGGGATTTTTTATGAGAATAAAGAAAATTATCTTAATACCTATGAACAGAATGTTGGGGTAGATGATCAAGCACTTACAAAGAAAAGTGATGATTCCAGAGATATAACAGCTTTAATGTTGGAATTTACTTAAGTAAGTTCCCTAAAATTTCTTCATTGTCTAGATTTACTTGCTTTTATGACAACGAGCTCTTCAAAGAAATGTTTTGTACTATTAACTATCTCAGGTTGCAATTTGTTTATTTCCATTATCTTGAGAGCCCTATCTATACTGGCAAGAGATGAAGTAACTAGAAAAACAGTTCCTTTATCGTCTAAATAATCTATTACCCTTTCACAAAAACTTTCAATCGCATCATTTCCATCGGGTCCACCATCAAAAGCATAATTTAGCCATCCTTCTATTTGTTCATCGACTGTTGGTAGGTAGGGTGGGTTGAATATAATAACATCGAATTTTTTGTTTTTTTTCAGAGCATCGAACATGTCCGTGCGGATAACATTCACTCCGTTGTGTTTAGCACATAAAGATGCATTTGGGTTAATTTCAGTTGCGATAACAGAGCATTTTTCATATTCTTTTTGAATAGTAGCTGCAATCAGACCTGATCCAGTCCCGATTTCTAGTACATTCATGCCTTCAGAAACGTAGTAAATTACTGTATCCACTAACATGAAAGAGTCTTCTGATGGTTCGTAAACATTTTCAGGAACTGTAACTTCTATTCCATTATACTTTATTTTTGTCATTTTCCAAGTGAGTTAGCTATATTTCGGTTTTTTAATGGGAAACTTGGTTGCATTGAGACTTGAATTCAAATAGTAAGTTTGCTAGCATGGCATGTTCACTTGGTTCCAAGTTCTCTGCTCTCATATCAATCAAGGTGCTATCAAGTTCTTGTAAGAATTGTTTCATATTATCTTTACTCAGTTTTAACTGTGAAGAACTGTTAAGTAATGCATTACGGATCTTTTTTCTGCGTTGTCCAAACAAAACTGTTATGAATTTAAAGAAAAACGATTCATTATAGACAATGTAGGGTGCAGGCCTTGGAGTTAATTTGAGTACAGATGATCTTATTTTAGGTTGCGGTGAAAAATAGGAGGGTGGTACGGTTAGCAGATGTTCAACATCTGCAAAGTATTGTGTAGCGACTGATAGTCTACTGTAATCTTTAGTGTTAGATGTAGCCTTCATACGTTGTGCGAACTCATATTGGTACATCAAAATAGCAAGCTCGAAATTGTACTTAAGCAGTTTGAAGGTGACGGGTGAGGAAATAGAATAAGGTAAGTTAGCTACAATTTTATTAAAGTATGGCAACTCAATATCAAGTACATCACCTGAGATTATCTCCAATTTTCCCTTGAAGATATCACTGAACCGATCCTGGAGAACGTATACCAGCTCGGGATCAAATTCAACAGCTACCACCTTTTGAACATGTGGTACTATCTTTTCTGTTAAATTACCAATCCCTGCTCCTATCTCAAGAACAATATCATCATCTTCCAGCTCAGCATACCTAACGATATTCTCAATTGTATGAGAATTTATCAGGAAATGCTGGTCTCTAGAGCCACCTCTGATATTATATTGATTTAAGAGTGATTTGATCACGAAATAACTTCACCTTGAATATTTTTATTTATTTTTTGGGACGATATGGAGATGTTGTGAATAACCTATACTTGATATTGTCATCCTTTAGTTCGTCTTCTATCCTATGAGCAACACTTTTTGCTACCTTGCCTGGTGAATGTAATCCGGATACACGTTCTGCGAGGTCACCAAAGTCCTTGAAATCTCCTTTCTTCTTTTCATCTATGATAGCCCACATTAACTTTTTACCAATACCTGGGATAAGTTCAAGCATGTGTAATCGTGCAGTTATAGGGTGTGCTTCATTAAAAAAATCAACAAACCTTTTTTCTGAATACATTACTATTTTTTCTAAAGCAAATGGTAGCTCCAATTGAGCCCCATGGGTTAATTCATCATACTTTATCCTGTGTTTAACATGGTCTATTGAATCCCTTTCACCGTCACCTATATATATCCTAGATTGGGGTTCTGGAACCATACCTTCTTTTGGTACTAATTCCATTAAAACAAAAAACTCTTCTCCTACTGCTTGAACAAGAGGTTTTTTTTGGTAAGTTGGACGTTTATCCGTTGGGTTACCATAAGGCAAATAATCAAGTGTCCAAGCATAACTCTCTTTTCCAGATGTTTTTTTAGTGATCATTAATATGTACCCTCCAGTGGTGCGTTTTAATATTGTAATAATTTTATTTCCTGTTTAAGAAAAAAGTGAAACTGATACTATTTGTAGTAGATGGTACTCACCTGATAATGAGTATTACCTAACTCAAAATTACTCTAACGAATCAGTCACGAGGTCCAGGATCGTATCAAGTTCTTCTTCGGTTAAAGTGTACCTTTCTTTTGCATATAAGGCTCTTAGTTCATCCCTTGACATTGGAGTGATATCAGCGATTCTGATAGCAATCTCTGGTTTCATCTTATCTAGTTCTAGAAGATTGTTAACTAATTCTCTAGCTTTTTCAGGACTCATTTTAGCGAAGATTTCCGAATGATTGACAGCCTTTCTAAGCTCATATTCCAGCTCTTCACCACGTTCTGAGCGTTCTTCAACTAATTCATTAAGAATTTGTTTTACTTCTGCTACTGTTAACAGTTCTTCATCTTTAATTTCCTTAACTATCATTGGATACACTCTTTTGGTTTAAATATGATAATATCATCTATACTTAAGTAATTAATTTATTATGTACTTCATTAACATATACTCAAGATCAGATTTTATAGAACCCTTATCATTTCAATGGTAATAGTGTCACAGCTACATTAACTAATTTAACTACCAAATAATGTGTGACTAACTTTAAATAACTATCCACTATCAGCTAATTATAATGGAAAGTTTATTTTAATATATCTTGCTGAAATTATCCCTATTGACTAGGTATATATAACCTTTTATATCTGGGAGAATGTTTGAACAATTTTGACCTTATAGTGAAGGTCAAAATTAACTCAGTTATATTTTTGAGGCTTTAGGTGTTCAGGTACACAAAAAATCTCTTTCATTGAATTACCGTCTTTTACATTCAATTTATAGGCTCTACCCCTTTGTCCTACAATTTTTCCAACTTTTCCCTGGAATCTAGGGTTAGGCATTCCTTTGTGAACACTTGGATCAATGTCAATATGGACCATCTGACCATTGCTGAATTCTTGTATTGCTCTAACAACTGGAGATATACCCCTTTCTCTAACCGATTTTTTTAATTTGTACCTAGTACAGTACCGCTCACCTTGTGATTTAGGCATTCTAATCTTCTCCTATCTAAATTAAGTATTAATATGATTTGGATTTATATCTATCTGATAATTAGTTAATTGATTGATATACCGAATTATTTTAAATTTTGACATCCATTACATCTAGTTCTTCTACTACTGAACTAACCTCTAAAATTCCTGATAAGCTGGGTTCAGTTCGACCTTCGTCACCTGATACCAGCTCTTTTACATATAGGCCACTTGAACAATCTACCTTTATATAAGCATAGTCACCATAGTGTTCCAATAGTTCACAGTAGTTAACTTTCTTTTCTCGAATCATATCACTTCTCCTGTGAAGTACACGTTGTGGTGTGCCTTGCCTTATCGTTGACCCCGAGATTAGGTCTATTGCTTTCCTCAAAGAATCTTCAGAAACTGTGTCCTTGAATGTAACTTTAAGGTTATAAACTTTATCCGCTTTAGATGATTTAAGCTTTTCAATTATATCTTTGGACACAAATTCTAATCCTTCTATTTCAATTTTACCATTTGAGCACCGATTTATCTCATTTTCAAGTAATTTCGGATCAAATGTGCGAAATATAGGATCAACACCCTCCACTACAAAAGGTCTACCTGACCCTAACATTAGAGCATCAATATCCTCTCTGCCTGCACCATGAAACTTTGTGTCTGAGCATCTTGAAATATTCATTAAAGGTTCCCTTAAGAGTTCGTCAACTGAAACCTGATATTGTTTACCTGAATAACTGCATTCAACACATCCTTTACCTTTACATGTTCTGCAAGGCCATCTTGTTTGAGGAATACCTCGTACAAGTTTTTTATATCTGCCGTAGAGAAATATTGATCTTACTTGAATCTTTACATCATTTTCAGCTATGTTAAGCAGAATAACAATATCTGGATTGGTAAAATCAACATCTTTTCCAGTTTCCTTTGATATAAGTTTTCCTATTTCTCTATTAAGCTCGGATTTTAAAGGTTCTGCATGAGTTGTACTCGATTCAGCCCATAGTATTTCTTCGTTTTCATTTAAGAGGCCGCTCATTATAGTACCTACAAGAAAAGTGGAATATTCGTAGTTATTCACCTCAACAAGAATCTTTTGGACCCAAATATCAAGCTCAGTGAAAATATCATTACAAACCCAGCACCCATCTTCATTATTATTAAAAACATTTTTAATAAATGGCTCTTCAACACCTTCTTTTTTCAATCGGTCAGCTTCCATTAAAAGTGTTAATCTTATTGCATGGCCCCTCTTGTCATTAGTTAGTCCAGTAGATAGCTGCCCAAACTGTCTCCCAAGACAATGGTCACATATTGGACCTTCATTGGCTACTTTTTTAGAAATATCTATAATGCTCATTCAATCACTCGTTTAAATTCAGTTATATTCATAATTAGTAAGAAATGGATAATTTTTGTTCTTCCTTGGTACAAATAATGGGTTCTCAGGTTACAGATTAATATAAACTTTTTTATCCTATCGACATTAGCTCCTATACGTTGTTAAATAAATCAACCAAGTTCAACTCTATCAATTTCGTTGTTCAGTATTGTGATACAGTGGTCACTGTGCAGTGAAATTGGGGATAATGAGAGTATGGTGGGTTTATGGTTCAGTACAATCAGCTCATTCTCAGATGTTAAACCCTGATCATCACCAAGTACATAAGTGCCCTTACCTGACAAAATTGAAATTTTGCGAATATCAGTTCCATCTTCTCTAAGATAGTATAAAGGTTTATCAGCACTCGATAGTTCAGTCATTATTGTATTTAAACTAGTCTTTCTCACCCAAACACCCGGAGTTGATTCAAGTTCTAGGTTACCATCCATAATATCTTTATTCAATGCTTTTTTTATCAAGGAAGCTGCGCTACGTTCATCTGGGTTCAGGTACTTTAATTCACTACCGTTGAATCTGATCGCTATACCTGGATTTGGTGGACCTTGAAGGAATAGATGAATTTGCACATCACGTCTCATATCATGAGATAAGAAAAGTGCTGAGTTTATACATCTACAAAGTACATCCATTCGACCTGCTGAACCCGGGAGGTCGTTCAATGAAAAGTCTGGTGAAGTTAATGCCCTATTACCAATAATTAGAAAGTCACGCATGTTTTTATAATTAGGTGCGTCATATATTACATTAACTCAAAATATTTGTTATTAGAAATTAATTAGTTGATTGATAAAGTATAATTTCAATCCTATATTCAAACATGAAATGGGTGTTACAACAATGAAAATATTAGCTATATCTGACCCTCACGGAAACTATTCGAAAATCAATGATCTGCTTAAGCTAGATATGTTACAGAATATTGATATGGTACTCATCGCAGGTGATATAACTGATTTTGGACCTGACTACAAAGCAATTGAACTAATAAAAATGTTCACAGTCCCTGTTATTGCTGTACCAGGAAATTGTGACAATCGAGGAATAATTGAAGTGCTTAATTCCTCTAAAGCAATTAATCTTCATAACAACTTTATAACCATTGAGAATCTAACCCTTATAGGATTTGGGGGTTCAAACCCCACTCCTTTCAATACACCTTTTGAGATGGATGAAGATGAGATAGAGCAGTGTCTAAAAGAACTTCTGAAAATAGTAGAAAAATCACCTGAGAATAATATTAAGTTACTCTTAACACACGCACCTCCATATGAAACTCTCGACGAAATTAACATAGGGCATGTAGGCAGTCGTGCAATCAAGAAATTTGTTGATTATATGGATATCGTGGTCTGTGCTCATATACATGAAGCTAGGGGTGTTATGAAAGTAGGAGACACTACAATAGTGAATCCTGGGATGGCTTGTCACGGTTATGCTGCACTAATCGAACTTAGTAAACCTAACCAAAAAAGAACCGTTAATGTTGAACTTATCCAAGCTTGAACCATTAAAATAGAGGAGGTATTTAAGTAGATAGTCTGTTCACCCTCCCAATATTAGATTTCATCATTTCTGATACTTTACAAAAGATAGGACTTTCATTGCTTATCGGAATCCTTATTGGACTTGAGAGAGAGCATTGGAGAATAGAGAAGAAAGTTTATGCTGGAGTTCGAACCTTCGCAATAACAGCACTTAGTGGAACTATTGCCAGTATTATCGCAGAAATTGTTGCGGTTGAAATACTTATTATCACAACTTTATTTGTTGCAGTGGTTTGTATTATATTAATCTATTCAACCAATATACAGCATAGGGGTTCAGGTCTCACTACAGGTATTGCTTTATTTCTGACATATCTTCTTGGAATTATTGTTGCAAATGGATTTTTTTTGTTTGCAATAATCGTTGCTATAATAATAACATTTCTTTTAGTACAAAAACATCAATTGCATACTTTTGCAGAAAACTTAGAAGAATCTGAGATTTTAAGTGCTGTAAAGTTCCTAGCAGTTGCGTTCATTCTTTACCCTTTAGTGCCCGAGGAGGCATTACTTGGGATAATTGATCTCAGGTCAGTTATTCTAATTATTGTACTGGTATCTAGCATAAGTTTTGCAAGTTATATCCTGTTAAAAAAAGTTGGTGCCAAAGGTGGAATGTCTTATTCTGGCCTTTTGGGTGGATTTGTTAGCAGTGAAGCTACTACGGGTGCACTTGCATCCTTATCCAAAATAAAACAGGAGTTTACTGATCCTCTAATTATAGGAATAATACTAGCTAATATCGCAATGTTAATCAGCAATATTATAATTGCTTTCATTGTAAATCCTTCAGGGAACATATCACTTGTAATGGTTCCGCCTCATCTTATTATGATAATAATCTCAATATACCTCATCTACAAGGTAAGGACACAAACAGAAGAAACAGAATCAATACCAGAAGTCAAAGAAACAATTGAATTAGAATCGCCATTTGCACTTAAACCCGCTTTCAAGTTCGGTATTATTTTCATGGTACTAATGGTACTGGCTGATGTAGCGAACCAAGTAGCAGGTCCCATGGGGATATATGCTACTGCATTAGGAGGTATTGTAAGTAGCTCAGCAGTAACTGTATCTGTAGCATCACTTGCAGTAACCGGTAATGTATCTTATTTAGTTGCAGCAGAAACTGCTGTAATGGCAAGTATAATCAGTACATTCAGTAAATTGTTGTTCATTCGAGCTACAGGTAGTTCCGACCTTTTCAATAGATCAAAAAATATTTTCATTATAATTGGCTTTGTAGGAATTCTAATATTATTATTTCATGCAATCTTTTTGAGGGTTGTTTGAAAACCGCAGGTAAAATAAGTAAAATCAAATATGAGTTAATTTATTTATAGGTTCAAAGATGACTAGTAAACCGATACACGAAGGGAAGACTACCGTTTTTATTTCATCTGACTCGGGGTCAACAACTGATAAAGCCGATGTTTTTTATAATAAAGAAATGGAACTGAACAGAGATATCACAGTAGCTGCAACACTCGCCTGTGCAAAAAGGCTTCATCGTTTTAAGAGCATACCGTTCAGTGAAATAAAGTATTGTGATGCACTCTCAGCTTCAGGTATTAGAGGTCTAAGAATAGCAAATGAATTGAGAATAGCAACTACCCTAAACGACTGGGACTTAAGTGCTTACAAACAGATAATAAAAAACTGTGATCAGCTAAAAAGAGAGATGAATCTAAATGTTAATATAAAGGTTCATAATAAGAACGCTAATGTTCTCTTAAATGAAGAGAAGTTTAATATTGTTGACCTCGATCCTTTTGGAAGTCCTACTACTTTCCTTAACTCTGCCGCTTTCTCTACACTAAACTATCTTGAAGTTACTGCAACTGATACTGCACCACTATGTGGTGCACACCTTAAATCGGGCATTAGAAAATATGCTTCTGTCCCTTTGAACAATGAATATCATAGTGAAATGGGAATACGAGTCTTGATAGGTCAGGTAGTACGTGAGTTTGCAAAACATGATAAAGCTATCAACCCAATACTTTCACATGCGACTAGACATTATTATAGAGTT
>Ga0207421_10001886_pt1 | contig 26606 bp, 21 predicted proteins | sample SodLakKL_010_SED_4_FD_187542 | JGI IMG/M metagenome (GOLD analysis project Ga0207421, IMG submission 187542) | Alkaline sediment microbial communities from Lake Tanatar, Kulunda Steppe, Russia - 8KL_010_SED (SPAdes) (version 2) | ecosystem: Environmental > Aquatic > Non-marine Saline and... | reverse complement strand
TAAAAAGAATAGGGTGTAAATAAATATGATATATCTGGCTGTAGTTGGCGGTTCTTCTTGTACGGAACAAGAAATGGAACTGGCCAGAGAAACGGGAAAAGAAATTGCCGGCCGGGGCGCTGTTTTACTATGCGGCGGCGGTTCGGGGGTTATGGAAGCTGCTTCAGCCGGTGCTTCACAGGAAGGCGGCATTGTAATCGGTATCCTGCCTGGCGGCAGTGCCCGTGAAGGCAATCAGTACCTAACCGCAGCCATAGCCACCGGCATGGGTGAGGCCCGCAATGCGATTATTACCCGCACCGCAGACGCTGTAATTGCTATTGGCGGTGAATACGGCACTTTGTCTGAGATAGCCCTGGCCATTAAAATGGGCAAACCTGTAATTGGGCTTCGAAGCTGGAGGTTAAGTCCGCCCCACGGAGTTAAAGATGGCATTATAGAAAAGGCCGGGGCGGAAGAAGCGGTAGAAACAGCTTTTTGTTTGATCAATTATTAATCGGTTTAAACCTGGTTTTCCAGGTAAACTTTTACAGCCAATTGCCGGACGATAAATTGATCTGTAAGTTTATTTTCCATTATATGATTGCTTGCGGGAGTTTTATTGATTCGAGTTGTCCAGGATTAAAAAGTATTCTTCGATTCCTTTTTTCATTGCTTCTGCGAACTGTTTTTGGCCGCGTGGATGAAATATATACCAGTTATCCTCAGGGTGCATCATATAACCTGCTTCGACTAAGATGCTTGGCACTTCCGTGTGCCTGAGGACGGCGATTTTTCTCCTCCAGGTCCTTATTTCCGGCAGTCCCATTTCCTCGCCCATCACTTCAAGCATCACTTCAGCTAATTTTTCGTTATGGTCATAGTTGTAAAGGGTCATTATACCGTGAGTTTCGACAGCATCTCCACCTGGCCCATGGGCATTGGAATGGATACTGATAAAAAAGTCTATTTTTTTTCCGGGCAGGCTATCTGTCCGTCCATAGAGTTCGGCTGAGACATCCTCTTCACGGGTCATTAAAACTTCCGACCCTGCTTCCAGGAGCATATCTCTTAAAAAAAGGCTCATTTCAAGGGCTGAATCTTTTTCATGGAAGTCAGCCGGACCGAGAGCGCCGGGGTCTTCTCCTCCATGGCCGGGGTCGATGAGGATGGTTTTTCCTGCCAGCGGATTTTCTCTATCGACCACGGGCGGCTTGTAGATCTCGATTACCAGTTCTGAATTATCCCAGTCGGTTTTAAAGCCGGTCATCTTTTGGGTAAGATCAATGGTAAGGGTGGTTTCATTATTATTCCCGTTTGTAGGCTTAAGTTCTAATGAATTAATTAATCCCGGTAAATCCGGCTTATCTAATTCATCATCAACCTCAATTCCGTACAGTTGCAGGGTTAGTTTTTTAGCCCCGGCTTCATTCTCTTCTACGATGTAGGGAATGCGTTGATCTGTGTTAAACTGCAGCCTGATTTTATCTTTTGTTTCCCGGAGAGTTATTGCTGATAGCGTTGAACTTAATCGATCGGTATCATCAACTACCCGGACGGCATTTGTGTGGATCAAGTACGTATCGTCATTGTTCGGGCTTACCCGAAAGTAGTTTCCCGAACTGCCGGTTGCTTCATAACGATTGCCTTCCTGCAGGTAGCCGGTAACATTGATCGCATAACCGGTACCGCCAAGAGTGTCGGATAGGATGTCCGGGTTATTTTCGTTAACCAGGCGCAGCCAGCCGAACCATCCCAGTTCTTCCTGGTCGGTTACTTCTATGATTTGGTAAACAGGTCTGGCAGTGAAGCTTGCCTGTCCCGGCATTTGGCGGCTTTGGTGCTGGTTGCCTCTATACAGGTGACCGGTTACCGGCATGGGAGCGGAAGTGCCACTGCCTGGAGCGTCATTTTCACTGACTGTATAAGTACCCCTGTAAATTCCCCCCTCTCCTTCAGAACCCCAGGGAGATTCATATTCTGTCATCCTGATTAAGCCGCTTCCTCCAACCTGGAAGTATGCAGAGGCTCCGGGAGTGGCTTGAAAAGCTACATGCAGGGTGTCGCCGGGGCTCAAAACCTGGTTTTGCGAGGGGATCAAATGCATCGAGTGGAAAGCGAGAGGTTCATCTGACATCTTTTGCCAACCATCTGGATAAATAGCCGACCGTTTAATTACCGTCGTGCCCCTCTCATCAGTAGCTTCAATTTTTATGGGAACTTCTTCCCCGCGAGGGAGGTCGACCATGGTCAAGAAATTACCTGTCCTTGGATCATGCCTGTCCACCGGCTCTTCATTTACCCTGACCTCCACCTGGGAGTAGGAATCGGTTGTGCCGAATACATAGATAGTATCGGCATAGTGGTAGGTTTCTGTACCTGGAGGGTAGGTGACATTTAGAATGGGACCTTCTGGATCACCGGGATCCAAAGGATCAAATATCGCAGGAGTGGATATATTTATCAATTTGTTTTCCAGGTCTTTTTCAACGAATGCTCCAACGGCTTCTACCGGCGGTTCGGGCAGGCTGAAGATTTTCCCGCTCCAAAATTTTACCGGAAAATCTAATTTTTCTTTCTCACCGTCTACTAAAATTTCATTGCTTTCAGCGGCAAGATTAACTTTGAAATCGCCCATAACCCCGTATAAAACTTTTTCATCCTCATCCCACTCCAGTTCAGCACCTAAATTTTTTAATACAGGTTCCGCCGGAACCAGAATTTCTCCCTCTACAATGCGGACCGGGGTTTCCAGCTCAATTATCTCGTCATTGATAGATATTTTGAAATCTGTTACCGGCTGATCAGAGAAGTTGGCAAACAGGGCAATGGCAATAATTAATCCCAGCAGGATCAGTTTTCTCAAAAGTATTCACCTTTCTTAATGCATAACAATTTTATGTAATCGACAAATTAGGTCTTAGTAATTAACGACACCTGGCTAAGATACTGAATAAATAGGTAATATATTTTCGTTGATTGCTGCTTGAGTATGCCGGCACTGGTTTATGGGCGGCTAAGGCGAAGTGGTTTGTGCAATAGGAGACGATCTACAGGTTGTGCTTTCATATTTAATTATCCGGATACCTTATATTTATTTTACACTTCCGGGGATGCCCGGTCAATTTCTAAAAAAGGGACATGGTTGAGTAATAAAGTAATCAGAGGGTAAAGGGAAGACAGCATGAAGCGGATAACATGCTGATGTTTAGCTTAAAAAAGTTTGTATTTTATATAATCTACAAATCTTACAACGTGATCGCTTGATATTTTTTTTCCTTTTTCTGCGTTTTTGGTTTTTAAGCACTGATAGAATTCTTCTAAGTCATTAAGGAATCCCTCCATTTCAGGGACCTCTTCCAGGGTGTAATACCAAAACCGTGTCGCTTTAAGGTTATAGTTGTCTAATATTTCTTCTAGTTCTTTGTTATTACTGAAGCTACGGACTTTTTTATGAAAGGTTTGATCAAGAGCGATAAGCTCATCGTAATCTCCTTTTTCCAAAACCTCGCTTGAATTGCTAATCAAATCATATATCTCTTCAACCTGCTTTTCATTGGCTCTTTTTACGGCTAATTCACCGGCCAGGCCTTCCAGTACTATTTTCACTTCAAATATGTGTTTGAATTCCTTAAGATCGATTTGAGTTACAAAAGTTCCCTTTCGCGGGAGGATGTATACCAGTTTATCGTATTCCAATCTTTTTAAACTCTCTCTAATTGGGGTCCTGCTTGTATTATATTTTTTCTGCAAGATGTTTTCATCCAGCTTTTCCCCTGGTGGGATATCAAGTTTAATAATGGAATTTTTAATATCATGGTATATATGGTTCGTATTGTTCTGGGTATTATTTTTAGTTTTCATTTGTTATCTAACTCCTTAAAGATAAAAGATAATTGAAGTGTCTGCTCAGCCATGCTGTTTTTGGACTGGTGACGGCTCATCTAAAGGAAATTGCAACAACTCAGCTACAGTTTTTCGCTAAGGTTGTCCCCGGTATGCGCCATCTAAGGCCTTAGATCTCGGCAGCCTGCTTCCATGCAAGCCGACCGGCTACACCCTTTGGTTCAAATGTCATTGCAACCGCTTTACATGCAATGTCAACAGTCCAAAAACAGCATGGCTGAGCAGCTACTAATTGAATATGATACTTTCTGGATATTGCAATTTAAATATACCAAAAAAACTGGAATACCGCAATACTGATATATTAGAAATATATTAGTAATATTTCAGTAATATATATTGACATTCATCGTGATATTATTGTAATATTTAAGTGAAACTTCAAACGCTTAATTTTGACAAGTTTAGTGTGGAGGTGAGGGTATGCATTAAAGTATAGTAGTTATGTGTAGTAGAAAAGATATAAGCATGTCGGTTCTATCTTTATGTACCAAAAAGTTTAGCTTGAGAGTAAACGGGTAAGAAAGTTTATGATTGGAGGGGCTAAGAATAAATGAGCAATAATTATCGAGAATGGATTGTTAAGCACTTAAATATTGGATCAGAAATATTATACTTGACTAAGAATGAATGTGAAAAAGTGTGCCCTACAGGAGATTCTATTCTAGAGCATGTTGAAAAAGCTTTAGGGTATCATGGCAAAAAAGAAGTAGACATGCCACCTAAAATAGGAATACACCCCAAAAAAGATACTTTTATGCATGCCATGCCCGCTTTTTTGCCCCAGGACGGTTCCTGTGGAATAAAATGGGGTTCCGGTTTTCCTGATAACAAAAAGCAGTATGGTATCCCACAAATATCTTGCCTGCTTATATACAATGATGCAGAGACAGGGTGGCCCATTGCAGTTATGGATGGACTTGTGATTACTGAAAGAAGAACTCCTGCAGTTTCTGCGGTCGCCGCAAAGAAGTTAGCAAATCCCACTGCAACTACCTTTGGTATGATTGGATGTGGTGTGCAAGGTAAAGGCCATGTGAAACTAATGCCTAATATTTTTGACCTGAAAAAAATTTACGTTTATGACACTTATGAGCCCTGTACTGATGATTTGATTAATGAGCTTCAGCCCCAGGTGGACGCTAAAATTATTAAAGCTAAATCTATGGAGGAGGTTGTTAAAAATTGTGAAGTATTAGCGACAGCGACAATTATCTTATCTAAACCAGATCCTCAAATCAAAGATGAGTGGGTCACTAAAGGACAGACCCTTTTATTGGTAGACTTGCATTCATTATTTGAAGACAAAACGATGAAACGAGCTGATAAATACCTGGTAGACGATATTGGGCAACACAAAGAACAGGAAGGATATGGAATGTACCCGGACGGCTTGCCTGAAATATATGGAGAGTTAGGTGAGGTAGTGGCCGGCCTAAAAACGGGAAGGGAGAGCGCTGATGAGGTGATTGTCAGTAACAATGTTGGCATGGCAGTGGAAGACATGCCTTTAGCAAAAGTTATTTTTGATCGGGCATTGGAAGAAGGAATGGGTCAAAAACTAACACTCTAATAATAAGTAATCTATTTGATTAAACAGGCATGTTTTTACTCAATATCTCAGGTTGTTTTGTTTATTATTAAATGTTTAGGGGGTTTAATAATGCTAAGGAGAAGTTTATTTGTTGTAGGATTGCTGTTAATCGGGCTGTTATTGTTTGCGGGGTGTGAGGCAGATGAGCCGGTTGAAGAACCGGTTGATGATCCGGAAGATGTAGACGAGGAAGTGGTGGATGAACCGGAGGAAGTTATTGACATTCGATTTGCAGGGCAAAGTCCTGTGGAAAACCCTGATACCCAGGCAATTTATGACATTGCCGAGCGTGTTGAAGAGGAAAGTGACGGGAGAATAATGATCAGGGTTTACCCGGCTAACCAGTTAGGTGACTACACTTCTGTACACGAGGAAATTATGAGAGGCACTATTGAGATGGCGCTTATATCCACTCCGGAAACCCATGATTCCAGGATATTAATTGGCTATCTGCCATATATTGCTGAAGATTATGATATGGTGCGGGAATTATTTGTCCCTGACGAATTTCTGTATAATACATACAAAGAAATTCACGATGGTTTGGATACAGAATTTCTTGGTTTTTGGGCAGAAGGCCTGGGAGTTTTGGGCACTACCGAAGAGCCGCAGAATATAGCGGATCCAACAGCAGACAAAGATATATTGCTGCGAGTTCCTCCTGTTGAATCAGTCAGGTTAAGTGTAGAGGCCCAGGGTTACCGGGGAACTGAAATTGCTTATGCTGATCTTTATTCTGCTTTGGAAACAGGGGTTGCAGACGGTTGGACCGGTGGGTCTGAAATACTTAACTATACCGGTTTTGTTGATGTTATTGACTATGTTATCCCAATAAACAACTTTTTTGAAGTAACTTACTTCTTGGCAAATCAGGATTTTTGGAACGAGCTGTCACCTGAGGATCAAGAGATAATTAGAAGCGCTGTTGAAGAAAAGTCCGAGATGAGCCTTGAATTGGTTGAAGAAATTAACATGGAATACCGGCAAAAACTAATAGAAGCAGGCGTTGAAGTAATTGAATTAAGTGATGAAGAAATAAGTCAAATTGCAGATTATGTGCGAGAAGAAACCTGGCCTCAACTAGCAGACGATATCGGTGAAGATTTAATTGATGAACTTTTAGAGCTATACTAATAGTATAAGAAGGCAATATATTAAAAGAAGTATGTAAAAGCCAATAAGCAGGGATGTATACCTGCTTATTGGCTAAGTTTTAGCTGTTTTGAGTAATTTTCCCAGATGATAATAGGCTACTTTTATGTAAAAATGAGATGGGGGCATATCTATGGTTCAAATTTTGAATCAGGCGTATAATTGGCTATTAAGCGCACAAAAGGCAATACTGATTATCTGTAGCATTATAATCATTGGCGGTATTTCTACCCAAGCAGCTTTCAGGTATGTATTTAGGATTGCTTTTTTTGGTTTTGAAGAATTAGTGGTTCTTTTGGCTTTTTGGCTCTATTTCATTGGGGCAAGCTATGGCACCTACTCTAAAAGTCACATTCAAGCAGATGTAATACCGATGTATATAAAAAATCAAAAAATTAAATCGGGAATGTACTTAGCTGTTTCCCTGGTAACTATAATAATAGCAATTATTTTTGGAATTTGGGCAATAGAAATGTTTACCTGGACGTTTGAAAGAAGCCCTACCACACCAATGTTAAAAATACCCCATATTTTGTACGATGGAGTCATTTTGCTGGGGTTTTTATTGATGACATTTTATTTTTTGGTTCATTTTGTTGAAGATATTAAGAGTTTTATTAAAATGGTAGGTTCTGGAAAAGATGGTGGCGACCAGGGAGAACAAGAAAGAGGTGCTTTGCTATGATGATAATTGCTTTTTTATTAATAGTTCTGGGTTTAGTGCTTGGAGTGCCTGTTCCCTTTACGTTTTTGGGTGTGGCTGCTTACCTGGTTTTTGCTCTTGAACTTGATCCTACTTTCTTGCTCCCTTATGCTTCAAGTGAAATTAGGTCCGTAGTATTGCTGGCAATTCCGCTTTTTATCATGATAGGCGGGATTACTTTCCAGAGTGGCATGGGCAGTACTCTGGTTAAGTGGGTTGATGTTGTTTTTGGCAAAGTTAGGGGAGGACTTGGTGTCGTATCAATTGTATCTTGTGCAGTTTTCGGTTCAATATCTGGGAGCGCTTTGGCAACTTTATCTGCGATAGGTTCAATTATGTTTCCTCAGCTTCACGCAAATGGATATCCCAAAGGATACAGCGCAGCTTTACTTTCCAGTGCCTGTGTTTTAGGGCTTTATATTCCTCCAAGCGCTTTAATGATCTTGTTTGCCTGGACTGGTGGTCAATCAGTGCTTGCCTGTTTTCTGGCCACTGTTGTTCCAGGGATTATCCTGATCATTCTATTATCTATTGTAAACTTTGTTATGCTTAGAAATGTTAAGGAAATTCATGTCCGTGAAAAATCTCCTATCAAAGAAGATATTAAACTATTTGGGCAAAGGGGATACCGGGCTGCACCGGCAATGATGCTGCCGGTAATAATATTAGGAGGTATTTATGGAGGGATTATGACTCCTACAGAAGCGGCAGCTGTTAGTGTTTTATATGCAATACCTGTAGGTATATTTGTTTATAAAGGACTGACAGTAAGAAAATTGCTGGATACATTTGTGTCAACAGCTACATCTACAGGAGTTATTATGTTAATGATGTTTGCCATGATGATGTTAAGTCGAGTTTTTATCATGGAAGATCTTCCGCATACTATATTAGATTACTTAACAGCTGTATCTGATGAAAAAATTGTGCTGCTCCTGATGTTAAATGTGTTTATGATTTTAATTGGCATGTTGATGGATGATGTGAGCGGCGTTCTTTTATCTACTCCAATATTGTTGCCGGTAGCTCAGCTGATTGGGGTACATCCAATACATTTTGCTGCTATTTTGGCAATAAATTTGGGGATGGGAAATGTTACGCCACCTACAGCTCCCTTATTATTTTTAGGTGCAAAACTTGGCGACAGCAATGTTTCTGACATGCTTAAACCAACACTTTACCTGATTCTTTTTGCCTGGTTGCCCACATTGCTTCTTACTACTTATGTTCCTGGGCTTGCCATGTTTCTGCCAGGTTTGATTTTAGGTATAAGTTATTAGCCTAAGTATATTAAATCTTATCCTCTGCTGTTGCCTAAGTACCGCTTGGGTATTGAAATAAAATATTACGACATGACGAAATAATAATTGCCAGAGGTGTAAAATGTATACTAAAGATGAATTAGTTGACCTTATAAGATCAAACACTTTTAATACCGTAGGTTGCACTGATCCTGTGTGCGTTATACTGGCAACTTCTGCAGCTTTTGACATGGTCGATGAAGATATACAGAAGGTAAGGCTATTTGTTGATAAAAACTTATTCAAAAATGCGTTTAGTGTGACCATTCCAGGAACAAGGACCAGCGGCATTAAGTTGGCTGTTGCACTTGGCCTGTCACTAGATAATTGGAAAAAAGGGTTGTTAGTTTCAGAAGATATAACTCCAGAAAGACTAAATAAAGCCTTGAAACTTATGGAAACTATACCCATTGATATTGAGATTAATTACAATACTGATGATATATATGTCAGGGTAGATGTATTGACAAACCAAGATTGTGGGACATGCTTAATTGAAGGAAGCCATGATAATATTGTTTTATTGAGAAATAATACTAAAATTTGTATTGATCAATCAGGCACGCAGCATAAAGATCTCTTCCTTGAAGGTTTTGATCGTGAGCTGAATTTAAAGCAATTAATTCAAAGTATTAATGCAATGCATGTTAATGATCTAGCGTTTATTGAGAATGGTATCCAAACAAATATGGAAGCTGCGTGGAAGGGGATCAATAGTAGGGCCGGGCTAGGCCTGGGATACAGTTATTTAACCTTAATCAAAAATGGTGCTTTAGAAGATAACTATATTAATCGCGCCAAAATGCTGGCTTCAGGTGCTGCTGATGCCAGGATGGGGGGATTAAAAACAGCTGTTATTGGCTGCTTCGGCAGTGGCAACCATGGTATAACGTTATTGATTCCTTTAAAAGTATTATCGGATCATTTAGGCAGTAACCGGGAGGAGCTTTTAAAAAGTGTAGCTTTTGCGAAAATTTTAACTGCATACATTAAAAGAATAACCGGGGTAATAACACCCCAGTGTGGAGATATTATTGCAACCGGGGTTGGTGTTGCTGGTGGTGCTTGTTATCTCCAACATAAAGAGGTGACGGTAATTGAAAAGTCGCTGCAGATAATAATCGCAAACTTGTATGGAGTTATTTGTGATGGTGCCAAGCCAACCTGTGCCTTAAAAATTGCTACAGCAGTGCAGGCTGGTTTGGAAAGCGCAATGCTGGCTGGTGGGATCAACGATTTCGGGCAGCAGGGAGTTGTCGGAGAACAATTTGCTGAAACCCTAAATAATATGGAGTTCTTAATTAATAAAGGTGACAGGGCTTCAGACATTCATATGGTGGAACTTTTGGAAGCGATGCAGAAGTAATTAAAATCAAGAAAGGGGTAAGCAATCTTATTTGTGCATTAATTCAACAACCTAGCATTTTTAATGATGTTTTAGGCCCGGTTATGCTTGGGCCTTCAAGCTCTCATACCGCTGCACCGGTGAGAATTGGCAATATTGCCAGCCAGCTTATGCCTGGTAGGCTTAAGGAGGCAGTCATATCATTCCCCGCTGAAGGGTCCTTTGCTAAAACTTATAAAGGACATCGTTCAGATATAGGCTTTGCTGGTGGCTTGTTGGGATATGATACTGATAACCGTGAAATTTTGAATGCGCTGAATCAATTGAAATCTGAAAATGTTAGGGTTTTATTTAAGTTGGTTAATAAGCAAGCTGATCATCCCAACACTGTTTATATTGACTTAGAAAACACAAGTGGTCAAAAAGTATTTTTGACAGCACTTTCTCTGGGTGGAGGGATGATCGAAATTGTTGAAGTGAATAATTTTGAGCTTAGTTTACGTGGCGATTATTATGAACTACTAATCTTTTTGGATAAAGAGCACTCAGTTACAGAACGAAACCTGGCAAATTTTGATGAGTTGATTGCTGCTAAAAACCGGGCTGTTGAATGTCGACATGTTTCGGCAATAAAGAATAATGACGGTAACTCGGGAAATGAAGTTGAGAAAGCAGCTTATCTGGTTAACTATAAATTATTTGATAATTTGCCGGAAGATTTGTTGTCGGAAATAGCTGGCCTGGATCATGTAACTTCAGTGAAGCTGGTTGCTCCGGTATTGCCCGTATTTGGTAACCATAGTTTTCGTCCTCCTTTTTCTTCCGCAGTAGATCTTGTGAAGGTTCTCAATGGTAAAGATATCGGAATTTCTGATGCAGCAATTATTTATGAAACAACCAGGAGTGGTTGGAGTAAAAATCATGTTATAAAAGAAATTGATAATGTTATTGAGGTCATGGAGCAGGCAGTGCAGGAAGGATTGAACCAGAAAAAGGCAGGTAAAATAATAGCTTCCCAGTCTCATTTAATCAAGAGAGCTGAGAATGCAGGCAAGCTGGTACCTGTGGGTTGTGCAAATAATGCGCTGGCCTTTTCCATGGCAGTAGTTGAGGTTAATGTCACATCGGGTATAGTTGTAGCTGCTCCTACTGCAGGTTCGAGTGGAGTATTGCCGGGGGCATTACTGGGAGTGGCTGCAGATAATGGTTTCGATCTTTCGGTTATTAGGCAAGGGATGTTAGCAGCCGGGTGCATAGGCCTTTTAATTGCAAAAGGAGCCACTTTTGCTGCAGAGGTTTGCGGATGTCAGGCAGAATGTGGGGCAGCAGCGTCGATGGCCGCTGCAGGTATTGTCCAGCTTTATGGAGGCAGTGGGGAACAGTCTTTAGCCGGTGCTTCAATCGCTTTGCAGAATGTCTTGGGTTTAATTTGTGACCCTGTTGCCGAACAAGCAGAGGTTCCCTGTCTGGGTAAAAACGTGCTTGCTTCTGTGAACGCAATAGCTTCTGCAAATATGGCATTAGCAGGGGTAGATCCGGTTATACCTTTAGATGAAGTGATTCAAGCGATGTATAATGTTGGTAACGCCCTGCCACAAGAGTTGAGATGTACAGGGCTGGGTGGTTTGGCGGCAACTCCTACAGCGCAAAAAATAAAAAGAACAATTAACGATGAATAACTAATTATGAATAGCTCCCGTGCCAGGTTGTTTTGCGGTTATTATGTTAGGTTAAATTGTTATTGCAGCAAACCTTGACATGTCATCATAATTGTGATATGGTTCGGTGTAATTAAATATGGATAAATGCTTTGAACGGGAAGAGTAAGTTCACCAAAGGTGTTACAGGGAACCTGTGGCAGTGGAAAACAGGCACATACTGGTGTGCTGAATGGGCCCGGGAGCAGCGGACTGAAAGCGTTAAGCAGGCAAGTAGGCTCCGACGGAAACCTCGACCGTAAAAAAGAGGAGGATATCGGCTTTATCAAAAATGATAGAGCCCGTATCCGATCGAGTGAGATTCCATTAATGGTTTGGATTAAGCTACCAGCCTGGGTGGGGTCTGAAACCGGGTGGCACCACGGAAATTACCTTTCGTCCCAGAGGATGAAAGGTTTTTTATTTTTATTACCGGTTTAAATTCAGGCCGACTTGAGAAGTGAGTAGCTTTAAAATACCTTTACTGGAACTCTTAACTAAGGTGGCACCGCGGTGGTAAACCTCTCGCCCTTATAGCAGGCAGGAGGTTTTATTTTATTTAGAGAGGAGAAATGAAAAATGTCTAAAGTAAGAACTTGCTATCCTACCAGGGAGGAATTTGTAGAGCTTGCACGTGATAGCAACGTAATCCCGGTTTACGGGGAGATCGTTGCCGACCTGGAAACACCGGTTTCTGTTTATACCAAGGTTTACCAGGATGGTTGCTCCTGTTTGCTTGAAAGTGTCGAAGGGAGCACCAAGCTTTCACGCTATTCATTTATTGCCGGGGACCCTTTTTTGCAGTTGAAAGCTTACGGTGAAAAAGTGGTGGTATCAGGTGAAAATCAAAGCGAGGAAAGAAAGGGGGAAGTTTTAGATGTTTTGCGGGAGCTTTTAGCGGGATACCATGTAGCGGAAATTCCCGGCCTGCCACGTTTCTTTGGTGGTGCTGTGGGGTATATCGGTTATGACAGTCTAAGACCCGCTGAAACTTTTGCAAGTAATCTTGAGGATGAACTGATGGTACCTGATACCTACCTGGTATTCCCCGAGAGCGTAATAGTATTTGACCACTACACCTCAAAGCTTAAAATAGTTGTCAATGCCCTCGTTTCCGGTGATCCTGAAGCTGCTTACCGGAAAGCGGAAAATAAACTTGATCAATTAACAAGGGCAATTCGCAGCAACAATGGCTATGCTTATATTGATCAAACAGATAAAAGCAATGAATTAAGTGCCGAATTTAACTTGACCAGCAATACTTCACGGGATCAATTCATGGGCAAAGTTGAAAAAATCAAGGAGTATATCGATGCCGGCGAGATCCTCCAGGCGGTTATATCGCAAAGATTTGAAACTACGATGAACAGCAAGCCGTTTGAAGTTTACCGTGCCCTTCGCTCACTAAATCCTTCCCCCTATATGTATTACCTGGATTTTGACGGAGTTCAGGTAGCGGGCGCTTCCCCGGAAATGCTGGTCAGGCTTGAAAACGGAATTGTTGAAACAAGACCTATTGCCGGGACCAGGCCCAGGGGGGAAAGCCGGGAAGCCGACGATCTAATGGAAAAAGAACTATTTCGGGATGATAAAGAAAGGTCGGAACACGAAATGCTGGTGGACTTAGGCTGCGCTGACCTGGGTCGGGTTTCAGTTGAGGGTAGTGTTGAGGTGCCAAGCTATATGATTTGTGAAAAGTATTCCCATGTTATGCACCTGGTTTCTGAAGTAAGAGGGAAGTTGAAAGAAGACCGGGATGCCATCGATGCATTGATAGCCTGTTTTCCGGCTGGAACTGTTTCCGGGGCGCCCAGGGAAAAAGCGATGGTAATTATCGATCAGCTTGAATCGGCGAAAAGAGGCCCTTATGCCGGCGCGGTTGGCTACTTTTCTTTTGCCGGGAACATGGATACCTGCATTACCATCAGGACCATTGTTTTTGCAAACGGGAAAGCTTATGCCCAGGCCGGGGCAGGGATTGTTACCGATTCCAGGCCGGAAAAGGAATATGAAGAAACGATTAACAAGGCCGAAGCGCTGGTTAAAGCGCTACAACTTGCCGGGGAGGGTATCGATTAATGACTATTTCAAAAGCAATTGCTTGTGTAGTTGATAAAAGAAACCTTTCTGAAGAGGAAGCCTACCGGGCCATGTCCGCGATTATGGACGGTAAAATTACAGATGCGCAAATTGCCTGCTTTATCACGGCATTAAGGATGAAAAACGAGACTATAGATGAGATTACCGGATTTGCCAGGGCTATAAGGGCCAAAGCCCAAAAAATTAACCCGCCTCACGATTATCTTGTTGACACCTGTGGTACAGGCGGCGATATGGGTTATACTTTTAACATTTCAACCACTGCTGCTTTTGTGGTGGCTGCCTGTGGTTTGCCGGTGGCAAAACACGGTAATCGCTCTGTGTCAAGCAAATGCGGCAGCGCAGATGTGCTTGAAGCATTAGGGGTAAGTATAGATCTTTCCCCTGTAGAGGTGAGCAGGGCAATTACGGAGACAGGGATTGGCTTTCTTTTTGCTCCTGCATTTCATGCAGCAATGAAGCATGCCGGAAGGGCCAGGAAAGAAGTCGGCATCCGGACTGTATTTAACCTGCTGGGCCCCCTGACAAATCCGGGGGAGGCCAATATTCAGCTGGTAGGGGTATTTGCCCCCGAATTGACGGAAGTGCTTGCAAAAGTTTTGTTTAAACTGGGTCTCGATTCAGCCCTGGTTGTCCACGGCGCCGGTGGACTTGATGAAGTTTCCACCCTGGGGCCGACCAGGATAACCGAAGTCAAAAACAGCATGATCCACACTTATGAAATTTCTCCCGGGATGTTTGGCATCCCCGAGGCAACAACAAGCCAGCTGCGCGGGGGGAGCGCAAAGGATAATGCCGAAATTACTTTGCGAGTCCTTGAAGGCAAGCAGGGGCCGGAGCAGGATGTTGTAGTTATTAACGCAGCTGCAGCTTTATTTGCAGCCGGTCAAGTAAACAGTTACAAAGAAGGAGTGGAGATGGCCCGGGAAGCAATACTTTCCGGAGAAGCCCTTCAAAAACTAAGGCTTATGCAGCAGTATTCTTCTATGGCCTGCAGAAAGGGGGCCGGGGCGGAAAATATCTCAACAACCGCCTGAAACTGATGCTGCTTGAAAGAATTGTAAATGCCAAAAAAAGAGAAGTGGAGCGGTCCAAAAAACTTATTGAACAAAGCATTTTAATGGACAAAATAGCTAAAGTTCCTCCACCGCGGGGATTTAAATCACGCCTGGAAAGAGACTCGCAGACAGCAGTCATTGCTGAAATAAAAAAAGCATCACCTTCAAAAGGAGTTTTTTGCAAAAACTTTAAGCCGGAGTATTTGGCAGAAGCTTACGAAGCTGGTGGAGCAAGCGCAATATCTGTGATTACGGAACAGCACTACTTCAAAGGTAGCCTGGAGTATCTACCGCGGGTCAAAGAGGCGACTTCGCTACCAGTACTGAGGAAAGATTTTATTATCGATCAATACCAGGTTTACGAATCAAGGGCCGCCGGTGCGGACGCTTTATTGTTAATCACTGCTTTGTTGGATGAAATTAGCCTTCTTCAGCTGCACGAACTTGCCCTTTCTTTGGGCATGGATGTCCTGGTAGAGGTTCATGATTACGCTGAATTAAAGCAGGCTGTCGAAGCGGGAGCAAATATCATTGGGGTTAACAACCGTGATTTAAGAACTTTCAGGACCACCTTAGATAATAGTCTTTCGCTGGCCAAGGATATGCCTGCGGAGACCCTTTTTGTAAGCGAAAGCGGCATTGCCGGTAGAGAAGATGTTTTGCAGTTGGAAAAGGCAGGGGTAAAGGCGGTCTTGATCGGTGAAATCCTGGTGCGTTCACAAAAACCGTGCCGTAAGCTGAAGGAGTTGCGCGGTATAGAGTTTGCAGGGGAGGTTAGGGGTAGTGTGGATTAAAATCTGCGGGATCAACAATATTGAAACTGCGCTATTTTGTGCGGAAGCAGGGGCTGATGCGATAGGCTTTGTTTTTGCCGAAAGCAAAAGAAAAATTAAGGTTGAAACGGCAGAAAAAATTATTGCATTACTGCCTCCCGAGCTGGGAAAAGTAGGTGTGTTTGTTGATCAAGATCCGGGAGAAGTGGCTGCAATAAGTCGCTGTTTAAACCTTGACCTGCTGCAATTCCATGGAAATGAAAGCCCCGAATACTGCGGCTTGTTTCCCGGTCAGGCGATTAAATCATTTAGAATCGGCGCTTCCAAGAATCCGCCACCGGTAAGGGATTATCAGAACAAGTTAAAAGCCTGCCTTTTTGACAGTTATGAACCAGGTAAAGCCGGAGGGACAGGAAGACCATGGGATTGGGTGCTTGCTTCTAATTTTAAAAGAAATACTTTTGATATCCCTTTTATTGCTGCAGGCGGGCTAACCTCAAAAAATGTGATCTTTGCTCTCGATACCTTGAAGCCGGACGGTATTGATACCAGTTCAGGAGTGGAACGCAGCGGTAAAAAAGATCATACGTTGATTAAAGAATTTATTGAAACTGTGCGGAGGTATGAAAAAAATGAATTTACCGGATGAAAAAGGTTATTTTGGCAATTACGGCGGTCGTTTTGTACCGGAAACCTTGATCAGCGCTTTGTATGAACTGGAAGAAGGATACGGAGAAAGCAAAAAAGACCCCGGGTTTATCCGGGAGCTGGAGTATTACCTGGAAAACTACAGCGGAAGGCCGACCCCGCTTTATTTCGCATCGCGCTTGACAGAAAAACTTGGAGGGGCCGGGATTTACCTGAAAAGAGAAGATCTAAACCACACCGGAGCGCATAAGATTAATAACACCCTCGGGCAAATTTTAGTGGCAAAAAAAATGGGCAAAAAGAGAATTATCGCTGAAACCGGGGCCGGGCAGCATGGGGTCGCCACTGCCACAGTGGCGGCCAGGTTTGGATTGCAGTGCGCCATCTACATGGGAGAGGAAGATATAAAACGGCAGGAGTTAAACGTTTTCCGCATGAAACTTTTGGGAGCAGAAGTTATCCCGGTTGCTACCGGTAGCAGAACCCTGAAAGATGCCACAAACCAGGCCCTGCGAGACTGGGTCTCCAACGTCGAAACTACTCACTATATTATCGGTTCGGTAGTGGGGCCACACCCTTATCCTTTGATGGTGAGGGATTTTCAGGCGGTTATTGGCAGGGAAACAAAAAAACAGGTTCTTGAGATTGAAAATGATTTACCGGATTACCTGGTTGCCTGTGTTGGCGGCGGCAGTAATGCTATCGGGTTTTTCCATCCATTTGCAAATGATAATAAGTCTAAAATGATCGGAGTTGAAGCGGCGGGGAAAGGTTTGTCAAGCAGTTGCCACGCCGCAACCCTGAACGGCGGCAGTCCCGGGGTACTGCACGGTAGCTTCAGCTACTTGTTGCAGGATGCAGCCGGGCAAATCACGGAAGCTCACTCTATTTCTGCAGGTCTCGATTACCCCGGGGTCGGCCCGGAACATGCATACTTTAAAGAAACGGGCAGGGTAACTTATCAAGCAGTGACCGATGAAGAAGCTTTAAAGGCCTTTCTGCTGCTCGCTGAATGCGAGGGGATTATTCCCGCCCTGGAAAGTGCCCATGCACTGGCTTACCTGGAACAGCTTATCCCGTCTACAACTAAAAATGAAACAGTGGTGGTTTGCCTTTCCGGCCGGGGAGATAAAGATGTGGCCATGGTTTCAGAAATATTAAAGGGGGCGGTGTAATGAACAGGATAGAAAGTACTTTTAAAGAAGTTAAAAACTCCGGAGCTAAGGGAATAATAACTTACCTGACGGCAGGATATCCAGGCTTGGAGACGACGGAAGAACTGGTAATGGCCATGGCTGAAAGCGGTGTGACAATGGTAGAGCTAGGGGTTCCTTTTTCAGACCCGGTTGCCGACGGCCCGGTCATCCAGGCGGCCTCGATGCGATCCTTGCAAAACAAGACCACCCTGGCCGATGTTTTAAGCCTGTCAAAAAGATTGCGGGAAAAGCTCACAATTCCTCTATTAATCATAACTTACTATAACCCGGTTTATGCATACGGGGTCGAAAGGTTTGTCGGCGAGGTTAAAAACAGCGGCATTGACGGGGTTATTGTTCCAGACCTGCCCCTGGAAGAAAGCGACTGGCTTGCCGGCAAACTGCAAAAAGAAAACATACACTTTATCTATATGCTTTCGCCTACCAGTACCAGGCAGCGCATGATTACTACCGTCCAAAAGGCAACCGGATTTATATACTGTGTGTCGACTGCCGGGGTAACCGGGACCAGGGATGCTATTCCCAAAGAAGGTCTTAGTTTGCTTGCCCGGATCCGGGAATTAACTGAGTTACCCCTGGCCCTGGGTTTTGGCATCTCCACACCGCAGCAAGTCGCCTCCCTTGGGGATGGCGCCGATGCGGCAATAATCGGCAGTGCAATAATTAAGTTAATCGATCAGGGAGGTAACAAGGAACAAATAAAAGATCGAATGAAAACTTATTTAGGTGAATTTATGTCAAAGGGACGGTTCTTTTGACATTATTTTTCTTACGGTTTCCCTATTTTGTTCCAACAGGGTTGCAATTGCACGCAGTGACAGGTCAGACTGCTTTGCCAGTTCGATTACTAACGTCTCAAGTAATTTTTTATTATCCTTGTTTTTTAGTTTGCTTTTACATATACCGGCTTCTTTCAGGTAATTATCTGCCATTACTTTTACTTCCTCGAAGGATAATTCTTTTACATCAATAAAATTATCCTCCGTTATTTTTTCATGAAAATCAATAAAGGCTTTTATTGCCTGGGATGGATCAATTGATGAGATTTGCAGAACTTCTTTGATACCCGGTTTATTGGAGAAACTAACGTTTAAATATTTTTTATAGCTACTCCATTTATACGAGTTCAGGTCTGATATTCCAGCTTTTACAGGATTCCTGTGTACATAACGAACTGCGGCTAATAGGTGTTTTTCATTTTCAATTACTTCGCTTCTATAACGATCTTGAAATACATGGCCTAGGCTGTTGTGCTGTTTATTATAATAAAAAGCATAACTAATGCCTATTTTTTTCATAGTCTGTGAGATTGGAGCAGTACCTTCCCTGACTACCATATGCAGGTGATTATCCATTATGCAATAGGCATGAAGTATCGCTTTATCAATGGTAACTTTTTTATGAATTATACCAGTAATTAATTCTTTATCATTATTACTATTAAAGATTCTGTGGCGATTGTTACCTCTCATCATAATATGGTAAGTTGCAGTAGAGCTTTTTTTTCTGGCAAGTCTGGGCACTAAATTTCCCTCCAAGATATTAAATGTTGTCAAAAGAACCGTCCCTATGACATTATTGTCGCCGATCCAGGTTTCTGTATTGCACCGCCTCGGCAATATGAGCGGAATCAATTACTTCGGAACCGGCCATGTCGGCAATAGTGCGGGCTACCTTGATGATGCGGTCATGGGCGCGCATAGAAAGGTTTAAGCTTTTAAAGGATTGATGCAACAGCTTCTTGGCTTCCCGGCTGAGCGGGCAGTGTTTTTCGAAGTGGCGTGAGCGCAGCTGGGCATTGGTGGTTACATTGATAGCACTGTACCGTTTACGCTGTTTCTGCCGGGCATTATCCACCCGCTGGCGGATATATAACGAACATTCCCCGGGTATTTCTTTTTCAAGCTGTTCCAGGTCAAGTCCCGGGACTTCAACCTGGATGTCAATGCGGTCGATTAATGGTCCCGACAGCCTGGACCGGTAACGGGCCATCTGGCTCGGGCTGCAGCGGCATTCTCTGTGAGGGTCGCCGTAATTCCCGCAGGGGCAGGGGTTCATGGAACCGATAAACATGAAGTCTGCCGGATAAGTAAGCGATGCTGCTGACCTGGTGACAGTAACCTTTCTGTCTTCAAGAGGCTGCCGCAAAGTTTCCAGGATCTCACGGCTGAACTCCGGCATTTCATCAAAGAAAAGGACTCCTAAATGAGCCAGGCTAACTTCTCCGGGTTTGGGAGACATACCGCCTCCGATAATGCCGGCTGTGGTTGCGCTGTGATGGGGGCTTCGAAATGGGCGTTCTTTGCAAAGCGGTTCTTCGGGGTTTAAACGGCCGGCAACACTGTGAATTCTTGTTATTTCAAGGATTTCTTCCAGGGTAGGAGCTGGAAGAATTGAAGGCAGGCGTCGGGCAAGCATTGTTTTGCCACTGCCAGGGGGTCCGTAAAACAGAAGGTTGTGGGCACCGGCAGCAGCAATTTCCAGGGCCCGCTTGGCGGTCTCCTGCCCCTTTACTTCACTAAAATCCAGCCCGGGTTGCTTGGTTTCCAGGAAACTTTTTTTTAACGGCTCAACGTCTGATAGTAAACAATTGCCCCGCAGGTGCTCTACCAATTCAACAAGCGAAGAGGGACCCTTAACTGTAATATTTTCAACCAGGGAAGCTTCTTTGCTGTTAACTTCAGGCAGAATCAATTCTTTATCCCGGTAGTGTTCAAGTTCGCTCAAGGATAGGGCCATGGCAAGGGCTCCATTTACACTGCGCAGGTTTCCGTTAAGAGATAGCTCGCCTGCAAACACTGAATTATCGAGTTTCCCGTTAATCGGAATCTGCCCGGTAGCGGCCAAAAAACCGACAGCAATAGCCAGGTCAAAAGCGGATCCTTCTTTTTTTATATCAGCCGGGGCCAGGTTGACGGTTACCCGGGAAAGTGGGAAGGAAAAGCCGCTGTTGCGAATGGCGGCCCTGACCCGTTCTTTTGCTTCGCGGACCGAAGCATCCGGCAAGCCAATTATATCGAAAGCAGGCAAACCGTCTGAGGTGTCAACTTCAACATCAAGAGGAATTCCATTAATACCAAGGATTGTACAGGAGTGAATTTTGGCGAGCATTTAAGGCCTCCGCAAGTAATATATTTTTTGAGCATGGAAATGCAGGTGTTACTGAAGATATAATTATTCTCCGGTTTTATTTATAATCCTTCAAAATATCATCACAATGAAAAATTTATTCAACCGGACCTCTTTTCTGATTAATAGCAACTATAGTATAATGGTATTGTTTAAACCTATCTGAGGAGGGAATGATGATATGGATAAGTATGAGTGCCAGGTGTGCGGTTATGTTTACAACCCGTCCGAAGGAGATAGTGATGGGGGCATTGCTCCGGGTACCCCTTTTGAGGATCTTCCCGATGATTGGGTATGCCCGGTTTGTGGTGTAGGGAAAGAGGAGTTTGAAAAGATTTAAGCTTTGACCAATAAAAGTTACAGAGCAATCTATTTGGGAGGACTAATTATCCTCCTTTTTTATTAATTTCTGAGTTTTATTCCTTGCCCGGGCAGTTATTCCTTCTGGATGAAATTATTTAAATATGATATGATCCGCCTGGTTAATATTAAGAGATTTAGAAAGGAATTGTGCCATTGGATTACTATGAAACCTTAGAAAAACGCCATGAACCGGAGCCGGAGTGGCTAAAACATTTACAGCATCAGCTTAATCCGGCCCAATTTGAATTTGCTACGACAGATGACCCGGTTTTGCTTGGCCTGGCCGGACCGGGATCCGGCAAGACCAGGGCCCTGATTTACCGGGCGGCTCACTTAATTAAATGCGGAGTCAAACCGGAGCGCTTATTACTACTTACCTTTACCAACAAAGCAGCCGGTGAGATGAAAGAACGCCTCGAAGATCTGCTGGGTTTTTTACCACGCGAATTATGGGCGGGAACTTTTCATAGTATCGGGGCAAGAATTTTAAGAAGACACGCTTCCTTGATGGGTAGAACACCCAACTTTACTATCTTTGATGAAGACGACAGCCGGGCGGCTATGAAAAAAATACTGGCTTCATTCTCAATCAGCGATGAAGACCGCAAGCTGGTTATGCAGCGGGGGTTATTGGGCAGAATTATCAGCCAGGCCCGCAACTCCGGCCTGACCATTAAACAGGTAATGGAAGAAGATTATCCGTATCGCCTGGAATTTTTAGATACCATAAGCAACGTGGCCGAACTTTATGAACAGAAAAAAATAGAAAGCAATGCTTTTGATTTTGATGATTTGCTTTTATGCTGGCTAGGGCTGTTTGAAAAATACCCCGAAATTAAAGAACAATATTGCTACCGGTTTAAGCATGTGTTGGTCGATGAATTTCAAGATACCAACGTGGTCCAGGCCCGCATTATCGATCTTTTTGCCGGTAACTCGGATATCTGTGTGGTTGGTGATGATGCACAGTCCATTTATGCCTTCCGTTACGCCCAGGTGGGCAACATACTATCTTTTCCCGATAAGTATTCTCAATGTAATGTTGTGCGTATGGAGCATAATTACCGCAGCAGTCCGGAAATTGTGGAGCTGGCCAATTCATCGATTAGCCATAACCGGAAGCAGCTGCCTAAAAAATTATTTTCAAATAATCCATCCGGCACCTTGCCTGTGATTGCAAGAGTTTTTGACTCGCGCGAGGAAGCGCATTTTGTCCTGCGCACTATCAGGGAATTGCAAAATAACGGAATTTCCCTGGAGGAAATTGCGATTCTTTACCGCAGTTCATACCTGACCCCGGAAGTTGAATTTCTTCTTTCACGGGAAGGCATCAATTACCGCACTTACGGCGGGATCAAGTTTTTCCAGAAAGCCCATGTCAAAGATGTCCTGGCTTACTTAAAAGTAATTTATAACCCTTTTGATGAAAACTCATGGCGCAGGATTGCTACGCTACAGCAAGGCCTGGGGCCGGCTACATTTGACAAGCTGTGGGCGAAACTAAAAAAATTTGATAACCCGCTTGAAGCTGCCCTGCAAGCTAAAGAAACTCCTCCAAGGGGAAAAGAGGGGTGGCAGGCATTATGTCAGACCTTGAACCTTCTTTATAACGGTGATCATAGTTATGTGCCCGGTTTAATCTCGTCGATCTTGAGCAATAACTACGACCGTATTTTGAAACAAAACTATCCTGATCAATATGAAGAAAGATTTAGCGGGATAGAAAGGCTGGCTATATACGCGGAGCGTTTTGAATCCATGGGCTCTTTTATTGAATCGCTGGCTTTAGAGGAATCGGTTTTTGCCGATACCAGTTCCACTAAGAGTGGACCTTTAGAGCAGTTAACCCTATCGACGATCCACAGTGCCAAGGGCAAAGAATGGGACAGCGTTTTTATCATCGGTATGAACCAGGGGCAATTTCCCAGCAGCAGGGTAGGCCCCGGTGACCTTGATGAAGAACGGCGGCTATTTTACGTGGCCTCCACCCGGGCCCGTCACTATTTGTTTTTAACCACTTACAGGGAGGATTATCGAAATTACGGGGCAACCTCCGAAGGTCCTTCCCAGTTTTTAAGGGAACTCCCTTCGGAATGCTATGAACTGGCAGATTACGACAGGGAGTTTTGATTAACTTGCCAATTTAAAAAGTATTGGACATATTATAACCTGTTATAGTATAATATTGCTTAATTTTTGTAATATATTTGTAATATAAATGATAACAGACTTAATGACAAAGTTATTAATTAAAGATTATTGTTCAACCGGGGCAAATAAACTATCAGAGGATATTGTAAAGGAAAAGTTTAATGGGACAACAAGATAAATTGGAACTGCTTTACCTTAATGCTCTAAACCGGGTTTCAGTGCTCGGCCCAAAACGGATCAAGATTTTACTTGATTATTTCGGATCTCCTGCCGAAGCCTGGAATGCTTCTTCGCACGAACTAAAAGCTCTTTTTGAACTGCAGAAGTATTTAAATCCTTTTTTAAAGGAAAGAGAAGCGATCGACCCGGAAAAAGAGTGGGAACGTTTAGTGGAGAAAAACCTTTCATGTATTGGATCGGATTGCCCCGGTTATCCCAACTTGTTGAAACAACTTCCTTATCCTCCGCCAATCCTTTATTACAGGGGTAACCTGGATAGACTGGCAAATCCCTCCATTGCCATAGTCGGCAGCCGCCGCGCCACTTTTTACGGTAAGGAAGTAGCCTGTAATTTGGCTGAAGAATTGGCTGATAACGGGGTCAGCATTGTTAGCGGAATGGCTCTTGGTATCGATACAGCAGCTCATATGGGAACATTAAAGAAAGATGGTTATACCGTAGCGGTGCTTGGCTGCGGTCTTGACCATTGCTACCCGTCTGAAAACAGGGAATTGATGGAGCAAATTTCAACGGATGGAGCAGTGGTTAGTGAATTTCCGCTGGATACACCTCCCCTGCCCAGACACTTTCCTCAGCGTAATCGCATAATCAGTGGTATTACCCTGGGGATAGTGGTGGTGGAAGCCACTGCCAAAAGCGGATCGCTAATAACCGCCAATTATGCATTGGAGCAAAACCGGGAAGTTTTTGCCGTCCCGGGTAATATTGGCAGTCCCTACAGCCGGGGTTGCCACCGGTTGATTAAAGAAGGGGCTCACCTGGTCGAGTCAGCAGCAGATATCTTTGCAGAATTATACCTGGGTAATATCTATGAAGAACAGTTAAGCCTTGACCTTGGTTCCAGTCCTGATCTTACAGCTACTGAGCAAAAGCTTCTTAGCCTTCTTTCGTACCAACCTGTTCACGTGGACAATATTATCAGAACAAGTGGGAGTAATGCTGCTGAAGTTATTACAGATCTTTTATCGTTGGAATTGAAAAAGTTGATCCGGCAAACTCCGGGAAAATATTTTTGCCGTATTTGACAGTTATGGTAAAATACCTTTCGGAGAGTTATCTTATATTTCTTATTGATTTGAAGGAGTGTATCATGAATGAACCTGGTGATAGTTGAATCACCAACAAAGGCTCGAACTATAAAAAAATTTTTAAGCAAGAACTATAAGGTTATGGCATCCCAGGGACATTTAATTGATTTGCCGCGAAGCAAAATGGGTGTTGATATCGATGATAATTTTGAAGCTAAATATATTACAATTCGCGGAAAAGGAAAGATATTAAATGAATTAAAGAGTGCGGCAAAAAAAGCCAAAAGAGTTTTTCTGGCTGCCGACCCCGATCGTGAAGGTGAAGCGATCTGCTGGCATATCGGAAGAGCTTTACAGCTTGACCCTGAAAAGCCCTGCCGGGTTGAATTTAACGAAATCACCAGGGATGCTGTCAAGGATGCCTTTAAGAACCCACGCTTAATCGATTACAACCGGGTTGATGCCCAGCAAGCCAGGCGTATACTTGATCGGTTGGTCGGATATTCGATCAGTCCGCTGCTTTGGCGTAAAATCAGAAGCGGTCTGAGTGCCGGAAGGGTGCAGTCTGTAGCTGTGCGTTTGATTTGCGAACGCGAAGAAGAGATCAATAAATTTGAACCTGAAGAATACTGGAGCCTCGATGCCCGGCTTCGCAATGACAGTAAAGGTGCCGGTTTTAAAGCTTCACTGGATCGATATAACCGAAAGAAGATCCATCTGGGTCATAAAAATGATGTCGATGAAGTAATTAACGAAATAAAAAAAGAAAGGTTTATGGTCAATAAAGTAACCCGCAGCCAGCGCAAAAGGCGGCCTTTGCCTCCTTTTACCACCAGCAGCCTGCAGCAGGAAGCGTCAGCCAAGCTTGGATTTACCAGCCGTAAAACCATGAATATAGCTCAACAGCTTTATGAAGGAATCGAGCTTGATTCAAATGAAGCAGTGGGCTTGATTACTTACATTCGAACCGATGCTACCAGAATATCTAACCAGGCCCAGGAAGAAGCCAGGGAAATGATATCTGAAAAGTTCGGTGCAGATTATGTACCGGAAAAATCGCCTGAATATAAATCACGTCGGGGTGCCCAGGAAGCCCACGAAGCGATCAGGCCTACGTCTGTGCTGCGAGAACCTGCAACGATAAAAAAATACCTCGGCCGGGATCAGTACCGCCTTTATCAACTAATCTGGAACCGGATGGTGGCAAGCCAAATGAACCCGGCACAATATGATAAAGTGAGGGTTCATGTTAATGCCGGTGATTATACTTTTAAAGCAACCGGTTCTACGTTGCGGTTTCCGGGATTTTTAGTTATTTACCAGGTGGATGACGGTGAGGAAGAAACAGTGCTGCCCGACATAGAGGAGGGGCAGGAACTTGAACTTCTTGATTTACAGTCGAACCAGCATTTTACCAAACCTCCCCCGCGCTATAATGAAGCCTCCTTAATCAAGACTCTTGAAGAAAAAGGGATCGGCAGGCCCAGCACCTACAGCCCGATTATCGAGACGATTCAAAGTAGAGGTTACGTAAATAAAGAAAACAAGGCTTTTGTGCCGACGGAAATTGGCTTTGTTGTCGTTGAGCTAATGGTTCAATACTTTCCGGAAGTAATTGATATCGATTTTACCGCCAGGTTGGAACAGCAGCTTGATGATATCGAAGAAGGTAAGCAAGAACGATTAAAAGTTTTACATGATTTTTATTACGGTTACTTTAAAGACAGGCTTGCCGAAGCGGATGAAAAAATAGAAAAGGTAGAAATTACACCGGAGGTTAGCGATGAGAACTGCCCCAGGTGCGGCGAACAGCTGATTTATAAGCACGGCAGATTTGGACAGTTTTTAGCCTGTCCCAGTTATCCCGAGTGTAAATATACCAAAAAAGTTGTTAGAGAAACCGGGGTAGCCTGTCCGGTTGATGGGGGTATGATTGTCGAACGGAGGACTAAAAAAGGGCGTTTGTTTTATGGTTGCAACAATTATCCCAACTGCGAGTTTTCGCTTTGGAATAAACCGCTGCCGGAAAAGTGTCCGGAATGTGGCTCCGTTTTAAGCGAATACCGTAAAAGTAAAGAAACGCTGGCTCGCTGTTCAAGCAAAGACTGTTCTTATGAAAAAGAGTTGAGCAGAGAAGAAGTTGCTGTAGAAAATTAACCGGGTATACGTTTAAATAGGTGGAATTTTTTTAAAAACATTGCTATTTGCTTGCAACCGGGTTG
>Ga0207421_10001885_pt1 | contig 26613 bp, 22 predicted proteins | sample SodLakKL_010_SED_4_FD_187542 | JGI IMG/M metagenome (GOLD analysis project Ga0207421, IMG submission 187542) | Alkaline sediment microbial communities from Lake Tanatar, Kulunda Steppe, Russia - 8KL_010_SED (SPAdes) (version 2) | ecosystem: Environmental > Aquatic > Non-marine Saline and... | reverse complement strand
CTGTTCGCCGATTAAAGCGGTACGTGAGCTGGGTTCAGAACGTCGTGAGACAGTTCGGTCCCTATCCGTCGCGGGCGCAGGAGACTTGAGGGGATCCATTCCCAGTACGAGAGGACCGGAATGGACGGACCGCTGGTGATCCAGTTGTCCCGCCAGGGGCACAGCTGGGTAGCTATGTCCGGACGGGATAAGCGCTGAAGGCATCTAAGCGCGAAGCCCACCCCAAGATCAGGTCTGCCATCCCCCAGAGGGAGTAAGACCCCTGGAAGAAGACCAGGTAGATAGGCCGGGAGTGTAAGGGCTGCAAGGCTCTCAGCGGACCGGTACTAATAGGTCGAGGACTTGACCCATAATGACTCGCCACCACACCGGTGGCCTCACTGATTAACATCACCACACTCACTATGCACCTTTTTGGGTACAACTTTCTGGTGGCGATAGCGGAGGGGCAACACCCGTTCCCATCCCGAACACGGCAGTTAAGTCCTCCAGCGCCGATGGTACTTGGGGGGAGACCCCCCGGAAGAGTAGGTCGCCGCCAGATTAACTGAAAGACCCCGCCAAAAACGGCGGGGTCTCTTTATATTACAGAAGTCAAGAGATGGCACATCTGATATACTGACCTAGAACCAGGAAACAATCCGGGCGCGGCGATTGTCGAATAGCCCTGTATCGAATGTGTGCAGGGCGATGCGGGAGGTTGATGCGTAAACATGCAGGAAATTGACTTTTCAGTCCTGGACAGGTCTCAGCTGCGATCAATCTTCCCCGGTCTTCACATGAACATGATTATTGATGCTGTAGAGGCGAGAAACTGCGATGGACGCCTGTGGACCCTCAATGCCGACGATCCGGAGATTTTTTCTCTGCTGTGGGACAAGCACAGGCTTTACCTGGCCGGACGCGGCCACCCGGCCCACCTACAGCCTGCGTTTGGCGAATTTGTGCGCGCACACCTTCGAGAAGTCGTTCCGAGCAATGAGCGTCATATAGCCATGTGCCCCCTCTCTGCGCAGACACAGTCCCTGCCGGCCGGAACCTTCGGTGCTGATCTCGTCGGTTCAGAGATGCGTCGTCTGTACAGATACCCATCTGACCGCAGTGCACCGGAGGTTGACACTCATTTGGACATCAGCTTCATGTCGATTGATGCCGGTTTTCTGAATCTGCCTTTGTCGGACACCGCGCCGGTGGAGCGCGAAATCCGGTTGATGTGGCCTTCCCGCGAGCGGTACCTGCAGAACGGCTGGGGTACCGCGGCGGTCGTAAGCGGTGAGGTGACCTGCTGGTGTACAGCCGAGTTTGTGAGCGAGAATTTCTGCGGGATTGGAATTGAAACACTGCCCAGAATGCGCGGAAGAGGTCTGGCCACGGCGACAGGTGCCAGGTTCATTGATCAGGCGCTCGCCCGCCAGTGCACGCCGCATTGGGAGTGTAGTGCGGAGAATGCACCGTCTGTGCGAGTGGCAGAGAAACTGGGCTTTCAGGTCGTTGAATACCCGTCAATTCTCATGGGCAGATTGGGTTGAACAACGCCTGAGTGCATTGAGTGGACAAGTCCCGGCCTGCACTGATGTTGGAATGACCTCCGGAGCCCCGGGGTTCTTTCCTGCCGGAACAGCTTCCCCGGGTGATGATGATCCAAACGCATCACTGTCAACGTGCCCGGTCATTACGGGCCAAACAACAGAGATGCCGCGGCATGAGATGTTCAGCAGACTCGGTTGGACAGGGGGGCGAGCTTGCTCGTCGACACTGCTGTTGGGAAAATATTCGATCATGCATTCGGGGTCTACTGGTCGACACTGATGGTCATCCGTCGCAGTGTACAGGGATCCTCTATTGACGCGATGCGGCAGGAACTTGCGCGTACGGCAAAGAAATCAGAGTCAGGTTTCTCTTTTCTCTTGCATATTTCCCTTGCATATGGTCGCTGGAATCAGCGATGATGTTTTGAGAGAAGTACATTGGGAGGACGCTGATGTTGTCGGAGCTGTCTGCGCGATGGTATGAAGCCGGTTCAAGAAAGTGGATTCTCGTGGCGGGTCTTCTCGCCGGGTTGACCATGGTTTTTCCCACTCCGCCCGGACTTACGGTCGCGGGACACAGGATGCTGGGGTTGCTGGTGTTTTTCGCCGTGTCTTTCATGACTGAAGCGCTGCCGGTTGGGGCCAGTTTCCCCCTGGTTCTCGGCTGGATCGCGTTTTTAGGAATAAGATCACCGGCAGAAGCCATTGCCAGTTTTGCGCACGACTCCGCGCTATTCATGATGGGGGCGCTCATGATTGCCCGCGTACTGGTGCGTCGGAACCTGCACCAGCGCGCCCTCACAGTCTTGCTCCGCCTGGTGCCGCCGCGCATTCCCTGGCTGGTTGCTGCCATAATGGCCTTTGGGGCCCTTACTTCAGCAATAATCTCCGACCATACCGTCGCTGCACTTCTGGTGCCGATCGGCGGCACGCTGGTGGTTTCGGCTGGTGGAATCCGCAGACGACCCCAGCTGGCCAAGCTCCTGATGCTGAGCATTGGGTATTCTTGTGCGATCGGTGGGATGAGTACGCCCTCCGGTGGTTCGCGAAATGTGATCATGATGGCCTATCTGGCGGACATCTCCGGGGTTCAGGTGGGATACGGGATGTGGTTGATCTTGGCCCTGCCCATCACACTCATACTGACACCCATCGTAGGGTTGATTCTCTATAATCTTTACAGGCCAGAGCAACATGACCTGCAGGAGATTGGCGATGAGGCCCTGCGGCGCATGGAGGTGCTCGGTCCCATAGACCGGCAGGACAAGGCCACAATCGGAATATTTGCCTTGATCATGCTGGCGTGGATTACCATTGGTGACATTTATGGAATCGGGCTAATTGCCCTCACGGGTGCCCTGCTGTACATCATTGTGGGACTGGCCAATTGGGAGGAGGACTACCAACACATAAACTGGGGTATAGTGCTCCTTTACTTCGCGGCCATTTCTTTCGGACGGGCGCTGGAAACTTCGGGGGCGGCATTCTGGCTGGCCGACCGCGTGATGGGTACGGTACAGGCTTCGCTCGGTATGGAGTCGGGAATTCGCCTGGCCTTGTCAAGTTCTGCCTTTATGACTCTGTTCAGTCAAATCATGTCGGATGGTCCGGCTGTCGCGCTGCTGGGGCCGGTGATTCTGGAGTCGGCGAAGCTAACGGGTACATCTCCGATTCTCGTAGGAGTTGCCAGTACCCTCGCTTCCTCGTTTGCATATATGCTGATAATAGGTACTCCGTCCAATGCCATCGTCTATTCGAGCGGCTATCTTGAGGCCCGCGACTTCCTGCGCGCGGGATTCTGGGCCGCCATCGCCTCTCTGGCGGTGTTGATGCTTGTAGTTGTTGTATGGTGGCAATGGTTGGGGGTAGCCTGATGTGCTACTGCGCTGAGAGGGGTTGGTGTCGATGAAAATGCTGGTCTGCGTTTCTTCCAAGGAGCACGCAAATGATGTTGTCGCGTATGCTTCGCGACTGGCGAAGGCGTCTGCCTCGCAGGTGATCATCCTGCACGTGCGGCCGAAGCGGTGGAGTCACTCCCGGGGTTATGTTGAGAAGTCAGAGAGAGAGCATTTCTCCGAGTGTCTGAATGCCCTGCCCGAGCACCTGGAGCAGTTCGTCAAGCAGCCCTGCGAAATACTGGAGAGGGCAGGTGTACACGTCCGGGCCATTATGGTCGAAGGAGATGACCCCGCCAAAGAAATACTGCGTGTGGCCGATGACGAGAATGTGGACCTCATTGTGTGCGGAGCTACTGTTCACAGAATGGTGGAACAGATCTTTCAGCCGAGCATAACGGCGCGTCTTTTGCGTATGAGTCCGCGCCCGGTCCTGGTCGTTCCGCACCCGAAAAAGTAAGCAGTGTGTATGTTGTGATTTCAATGAATAGGGAAACGCCGTGGCGGGCTATTCTTGGCGCACGCATCCTCTCATACAGCAGACCCACCTCACCTCTTTTGTGTGCGCGGCCCGAAGTGCGGTAACATGCATACACAGGACATTTGTGGTGACACCCGCACGAAATCCCAGTAATCGACCGGGGCGGACCGGCAGTAGATGAAAAAACAGAGATTATTGATGGGGGAGGGGATCTTTTCTTGCGAAGAATTTCGCTTATTACCGCAGCAATGGCGTGCATTTTGGCTTTTATGGGTGGCCTGCTGACCGGGGGGGTTCTTGGAGAGCCAGCGCAGGATTCCGTACTGTGGGCTGCCCCCGAGGGGTTGGAAGAAGAGGAACTGGACGACGGTGGGCTGGTTTCGCTTCTTCTGCGTACAATTGAAATCATCTCACAGCGGTCGGTACACCCGGTCGACGAGAAAGAACTGTTGTGGGGTGCTATAGAGGGTGTGATCTCCTCTCTCGATGATCCATACGCGGAAATGCTGGAACGGGAAGATCTGGATGCTATGATGGAAGAATACCGGAACCAGGAATACAGCGGAATCGGAATACGGATTGCCGCTGCACCAGAGGGCGCCCGGGTGCTTCAGGTCTTTGCCGGCGGTCCGGCGGCGCAGGCCGGTGTGTGGGTGGGGGATGTTATTATAGAAGTCGATGGTGAGAGTATTGGCGAAAAAAGCCTGGATGAGATCGCCTCTCTCATTCGTGGCGAACCCGGCACTCCAGTGGAGATTCTCCTGCTCCGCGATGACGATAAGGTGGGCCCTCTGAGTGTAGAGCGCGAGGAAGTGGTTCGTCCGACTCTCACTCATGAGAGAATAGAGTTGGAGGGACGGGATCTGGGCTACATAGCCATCGGCAGGTTTGCCGAGAGCACTCCCGACGAGATGGAGCGTGCCCTTGAGAGACTGGAGGGCGTAGAGGGTTTGCTTGTAGACGTGCGCGGCAACCCTGGCGGGATCCTTTCCGCGGCCATTTCTGTGTGTGAATACCTTGTCCCCGAGGGACCGATACTCCTGACGGAGGGACGCGACGGTGAGGTCATCAGCGAGTTTGAAAGTGAGACCCCGGGCGTGGATGCTCCCGTCATGATGCTGATGGACGAGTTCACGGCCAGTGGGGCCGAGATACTGGCCGGGGCGGTCCGGGACAGGCTCGATTCCATGCTGGTGGGAGTGGACACGTTTGGCAAGGGGTCGGTACAGTCCGTCTTCAATCTGGATGAAGCGGGATTGCGGTTGACCACTGCTGAGTTTGTGCTGCCATCCGGGCACCGGATCGCCGAGCATGGGCTCACTCCGGACGTGCAGATTGTGCGTACTGCCGGCGTAAGTCCCGGGGCGGTACACGTTCCTGATGAGCCGCTCAACCCAGGTGACAGCGGCCATGCCGTGCTGCACTTGGCCGATCGACTGCGCGAACTGGGCTATCTTGATGAGGTTGTCGGAGCTCAATATGACTCCAATATCACCCGGGCGGTGGCAGGTTTTCAGCGGGACGAGGGCCTGGGTATTACGGGCAGGGCGGATGAGCACACGCTCCGCCGTCTGGGCGAGCGATCGGACAGCTGGATTGACCCGCTGATTGATTATCTACAGGAGGATGTCAGCGAGGAGATCCTCGAAAAAGAGTGGCTCCTGCAGGATCGGCAGCGGCTGCAAGCCCTGCGCGCACTGGTCGGCTGGATGCTCATGTACTGATTCTGTGTCGCGGGGCCACAATGTGGGCCCCGCATTACAGAATGATTACAATTTTGTCGCGAAGAGGACTGCGGGTCTGCAGGGTCGAATTGAAGTGATGCGGTTGGTACCGGCTGGTCGGTCGTGATGACCGGTTGATGTTATTGCACTTCACCAAACAGGGATGAAGTAAAGGTGGTTGCTGTGGTTCTGTCGAGGCATCGCAGGTCGATGTACTATGCACCGGTTATAATTCTGGTGACGTTTCTCGTCGTTTCCGGTTGCGCTTTGGATGAGCTGCCGGGTGGCGATGACCAGCCGGAGGAGCATGAGCGCCTGTCCGGATCCATTTCCGGCGAAGGGGAAAAGGAGCCAGATGTCTCCTCTCCGCGCGAGGTTGATCTGGCAGATCTCCCGGACTTGGCACTGGAGCCCGCCTGGGCGAGGACCTTCTCTAATCGCAATTCTTTATCGTATTCACTGGCGGCGCAAGGAGAGACGGCCGCGGTGGCCTACCGCCAGTCGGACGGCATCTATGTTGCGAGGGCTTTCGACAGCAATGGCGAGCAGCTCTGGGAGTATACCGCGCCGGAGAGGGATTTTGTCAGCGCCGATGCGCGGGTGCTGAGCCGTGAAGGTCGGGAGGTGGGCCTGGCACTCTATTCTGCTGCCGGGACGGGCGATCTCCGCATACTGGATGAGACCGGTACAGAACAGTTTTCCCATTCACTGGCGGGCATGACCGACTTCCACCGTTCTGCAGATAACGAGGTACTCGTCCTCCTGGACAGATACTCTGGAAAGCTCCTGCTGATAGATGCTGAGTCGGGAGCTGAACTGGGGTCACGGAAAGTGGGGGAGCGGGCGAAAGCAGACTTCGTGTCGGACACAAAGATGCTGCTTCTTCAGACAGAAGAGAAGATCAGCATTGCCGACCGATCTGCTGAGTCGCTCTGGAGCCACAAGTTGGATGTACAATTGCGGGGCGATGTGGAGGTTGCCGATGCGGGACACAAGATCGCCCTCACAACTGTAGATCCCGACAATGTACTCTACGTTTTCGACAGGTCAGCGGATCTTTTGTGGAAATACCTCCTCCTGGCCGGCGGCAGCAACGATCTTCTTCTCAGGGAGGATGATGCCCGGCTGTTGGTGTATAATGTTGGTGCCGAGGGCGGGGTTTTTCTCATGGACATGGAATCGGGGGAGGCAGAATGGATTTACTTACTGCGTCCGCCGGGCGAGGACTCATCGATCCGCATTGATTCCGCCGCTTTTGACTCTGAGGGTGCGCTCGCGTTGCACGTTGTTACATCAGAAATGAATGGCCCACAGGTGGAAGAGAAGCACCGCCTTGTGTTTATCTGCCCGGAGGGAGAGATCGAGGGCACGAAAGTTCTGGGAGTCAATGTCGGGGTGGACCTGGCGGAGGAGGGCGGGGCGCTTATTGTCGCCTCAGGTGATGCTGACCCCGAGACCGGGGCCCGTGTGCTGGACACACTGACATATTATGAACTCAACGTTTTTTCTTCTTCCTCATCAACCCTGAAGGCAGAATAGCCCTTCCGTCGCTGATTTCTGATTGGGGCTGAAAGAGATCTTGAGACGAGCCGCGCTGGTCGTCAACTACAGGAGAGTTTTACCCTGGGTAGCGATGATCCTCATCGTTGCGGGTCTGGTCCTGGCCTCCCATTTCTGGCAGCCTGATGCAGAACAGGGTCCGGTGGAGGCAGCCGAGTCGGTCGTTCCCCCGGACATTGAGGGTCACTGGTCCGGCAGCGAGGTCGCGCTGCTTACCCAGCTAGGAGTGGCCGAGATCGACACCGAGGGCCGGTTTCGGCCCGAAGATGCCATCACCCGTGCGGAGATGGTCAAGATGCTGGTCCGCGCCTTTGGGGTCGCCGAGTTCAGGCCCGTGGATGAGGGCCGCGAGGTACTGTATGCACCATCTGAGTTTACTGACGTCAGTGAGGAGCACTGGGTGATTAAGTACCTGAACCAGGCCCAGCATATTGATCTGATTGCAGGGTATGAGGATCAGACATTTCGTCCTGATGCCGGAATAACGCGCGCAGAGATGGCGGGCCTTTTTCATCGCATATTTGAAGAGCCTGAGCCTGACGGGGATGATGCGTACACCTTTTCTGATGCGGATGAGATTCCGGATTGGGCCAGACCTGCGGTCATGTGGAACGCTGAGACCGGACTGTTTCACGGTTTTCCTGACGACAGTTTTCGCTCAAACACCCGCACCACGAGGGCTCAGGCTGCGGTGTTGATCAAGCGGGCCCTCAAGCTGCGGGGTGCACTGTACAACCTGCAGGGGGAAGTGGCGGGCATTGATGAGCAAACGGGCGAGGTTGCGCTTGCCCTACCGGATGATCAGGTGGTGACGTTGAGCCTTGAGGGTGTTCGCCTGGTGCGTGGTGATTCTGAGATAGACCCGGATTTGCTCAGATCGGGCGAGTATCTGCATGTGGTTCTCAACGCAGCGGGCGAACCCATATCTGCATCCGCCCCCCATACGTCCTTCACGGCCATACTGGAGAGTCAGAGCCTCACACATCAGACGCTGGAGGTTCGCCCTCTTTATCCCGCGGACGGGGAAAGCGCGTCTGCCCTCGATTCATGGGCGAATGTCGCGTTTTTATCTGCGGCGGGTCAACCGGAGAGGGTTTCCAGGGATGATCCTGCGGCGGTGTACTGGGACGGGAGGACTCAATTCTACCGGCAAGGCATCAGTGCGCGTGCATACGAGCTCCGGCCCGGAGACCGGTTGAATATTGTGCTGTGGCCGGACGGTCCGGTGGTCAGGCATGTTGATGCGGTCAGATACGATTGCTGGGGTACTGTTGAGCACGTTGGCTCGTTGGGGGCCAGTGACAGCGTTACCGTGAGATGGCGTGACGACGACGGGGATCTGGCAGCAGGTGAGGTGACGCCCAACACCCGCGTAGAGGCAGGCGGACGGTCGGTAGACGCTGCTGTGCTGACGGAAGACGCTTTTGTCGGAGTGGTCCACGCACGTGGGTCTACCCAAATCAGCTACATGGAAGTCTATGGTGCGGATGACGCGGCGGCGAAGCATGATTCGGGAGCCCTTGCGTGGGAGTATCGTCGGGGCATACTGCCCGAGGGCCAGGGGCGCCCGACCGGTTCAGATGCGTCTATTCCCGGCCCGGTTGATGCTGTGCTTGCTGCGGAGGAGATCGAGGGGGAGGGTTATGAACAGCCGGCAGCACCGTCCAACAGCGAGGTGATCGGCGCTGATGACCTGCAGGGTATTCTCGACGTCGATGGAAATGGTGTGGTGGTAGCGGTTGTTGACACCGGGGTGGATCCACTAACCCCGGGACTTTTTGCTCCCAGTGGAGGATCGGCAGATCTGGTGGATTGGCGCGACTTCACCGGGGATCCGAGCTCTGCAGACCGGGCATCGGGGGGTAGTGGGACCAGGCTCGCTGAGGGCGACGTCGTCACCCGGGAGGAAGTACGGATCGAGGGCGGGACTTTCTATTTCGATGGGGAGGAGTTTACCATTGAGGGACCTGAGCCGCCCGAGAGAACCATGCGTTGTGGATGGGTCAGAAGTGACTTCTTTGTGCCCGGTCGTGCGGATGGGGAGCGCGTTTTGGTAGCGGCTGCATCGATTGAGGACGGGGGCGGTTACGATTCGGTCTACGTGGATGTGCAGGGCGACGGAGTGCTGAGGGAGACTGACCTGTTCCGTCCCGTGTATGACGGGGGCAGAGCCGGCACCATATTGTTTGACGACACAGACGGTCCAGGTGTGAATTTTGTGATCACCGAAATTGAACCGGATGGACGATTGGTGAATCTGGGGTTTGACGGCAGCGGACACGGCACCCAGGTGGCGGGTGTGATCGCTGCGGCAGAGACGGATCGCGACCCCGGTGGCATTGCCCCGGGGGTAGATATGATGGCATTGAAGGCCCTCTCCTCGGACGGTTCGGGGAGCTGGTTCAATGTCATGCGCGCAGTGGAATACGCAGCAGTTCAGGGAGCAGATGTTATCAATGTCAGCGTGACGGGGATGCACGATCTGAGCAGTGGCAGTACCCTGGAATCTCGCAGGTTGGCAGAGATAGCTCAGGAACACGACGTACTGATAGTCACCGCAGTGGGTAACACCGGACCCGGACTGGCCACCGCCTATACTCCTGGCGACCCCCGATGGACGCTGTCTGTAGGGGCGGCGGCAGTGCCCGAGGTGGTGCTGCGCGACTACGGTTACAGCCTTCCCGAGGTTACGGTGTGGGAGTACAGCTCCATGGGACCCAGGGCGGATGGCGGGCTGGCGCCCTCAGTCCTGGCTCCGGGAAGCATTTACACACCGCTGCCCGAGAGGCTCGCTCCTTCGGAGCGGAAGTTCTTCGAGGGAACCAGCTGTGCGGCCGGGCATGTGAGCGGTACGGCCGCCCTGATGGTGCAGGCAGCCCGGGAAAGAGAGCTGCCCTACACCATGCTGGGCATAAAGCGAGCCATCGAGGAGGGCGCGCAGAAGATGGATGACTATCTGCCGGTTGAGCAGGGCTTCGGTACACTGGATGCCTTCGAGTCATGGCTGTCCCTGCGCCGTGATCCTGCCGGTGAATCCAAACTGGAGCTGGCCCTCGACTCGGGGGTGATGGTTGAGCGACCGCTGTCCGAGATGGATCCCCGTGGAGTATATCTTCGTGATTACATACCCGGCGGTCTGTCGGTATTCCTTCGTAACCAGGGGGATGCGCCATCCGGTGTATCTATTTCGACCGAGGGGATGAACTGGGCCCTGCCGGCTTCCCGGGGCATGGAGATGCCCGGGAATGCGGAAATGGACCTTTCCCTCTCCTATGATCTGCCTTCGGGTCCCACGGTCCTGAGCGGTTTTCTGACGGTGGATGATGAGCGGACCCCTGGCGTGGATGACCGGCTGCTGCATACCATTGTTCGACCGGAGAAGCTACAGGATCAGACATCCCTGCAGGAGAAGGGAGAGCTGGGCGCCGGAATGTGGCGCAGGTACTTCGTGCACGTACCAGAGGGTGTATCTCATCTGCGCGCCGAGGTGGGAGTACCTGATCCCGAAGCCGGTCGAGTGTACCTGCAGATTGTCGACCCACATGGTGAACAGGTGCATGTCAGCCCGCATGTCGGAGCCGGCAGTCGCGGCAGATGGGGAGATGAGAGGCTTCACACCTCCCGGATTATCGAGTGGCCACAGGTCGGCGTATGGGAGATAATTGTCAGCAGTGCATCGTCTCTTTCCTTTTACGGGCTCGAAAGCAGCGAGTTTGACTTCAGTGTTGATGTGCTACCGCGCGGGTCACTGGCGCTGGTACCCGAGCAGACCGAATGGAGGTTTGCCCGGCCGGAGACGGCTCCAGGCTCACTGCAGGCCAGGGTCAGAATTGATACCGGGGACGATGACACAGCGCTTCTTGGTGACCTGCAGCCTCTCGGTGTGGGGCTGGTCAACAGTCCAGAGGAACTGCAGGTACTCCCCCGGCAGCGGTTGGAGGGGACGTCAGAGGAGTTCCGGTACTCCTATTTTGAGGTGCCCGACAATACCAGCGCGCTGAATATCTGGTCGGGCAATCCCAGTCAGGAGGATGTGCTCCTCGAGATGCTTCTGTACCGTGAATCGCCTGATGGGCGCATGGAGGAAGTCGAGACCGAGTCCGGTGGGGATCGGGAATTCCTGCGGGTCAGAAATCCCTCTCCCGGGGAGTACATGCTGGCCACCCGCCCCGATTCGACGGAAAGATGTGATTATGAAGTGATGGTTGAGGCCTGGCCCGCGGTGTGGGATGTGCAGGTCAACGGCCCGGTAATAGGTCGGGGCGGAGCACACGAGCTGGCAGTGCGGATGGAAATCCCCCCGCGAACGGGCAGCTACTGGGCACTGGTGGGCCTTCAGACCGCAGACGGACTCCCGGTGGCGCGCACCTGGATGCAGGTGGAGGTTGGTGCGGGCTCGGTACTATTTTCTTCACAGCCCGTAGTGAACAGCGTGTCTCCGCTTCGTGTGGCGGTTCGTGACGCAGAGACCCTGCGTCCGGCCGGGGGTGTGGTTTCATTGAACGATCAGTTGTATACTCTAGATGAGGACGGAATCATTACTATTCCATCGGTGGATCCACAGGATAGACTAAATCACTTCGAGGTCCGCTACAACTCAGGAGAGGATGACTGGTCTCCGCCGGTGCGGCTGGCCGCATCCGGGCTGTCAGATGAGCAGTTGGCGAGCTGGCGGCAGTCCCTGATGCGGGCAGTGGCAGGAGGCAGGTTGGATAATCCGCTGATCCACAAGCGCTGGGAGAATTTCTTTTACAGCCCCCCGGGTACCAGCTCGCCCCGCTGACACGCCCCGATAGTGCCGGGAGCAGTCTTTACATATCCTGGGTGCAAAAAATTGGGAGGGATTGCATGGAGCTTTACATTGACACGGCAAACCTCGATGAAATTAGAGAGGCCAGTAAATGGGGAATTATTTCAGGAGTTACGACGAACCCGAGCCTGCTGGCAAAAGAAGGGCGGAAGATCGACGACGTAATCGATGAGATAGAATCCCTGGTCGACGGGCCTATCAGCGTTGAGGTGGTGTCTACCCGGGCGGATGAGATGGTGGAAGAGGCGCGCGAGGTAGCGCAGATTGCCGAAAATATTGCGGTCAAGATTCCCATGACTACCGGGGGGCTGGCTGCCGCCTCGCGTTTGGAGGAAGACGGTATCGCCTGCAATGTGACGCTGGTGTTTTCTGCCAATCAGGCATTGATGGCCGCCAGGGCAGGGGCCAGTTTCGTCAGCCCCTTCGTGGGCCGACTTGACGACATCGGTGCTGACGGAATTGGCCTGATAGGAGATGTTGCCGACATCTTTGCATATTATGATATTGACACGCGCATTATATCGGCGAGCCTGAGACATCCCAAACATGTGCATGAGTCGGCCATGATGGGTGCGCACATTGCTACTGTTCCCTACGATGTATTGGAGAAAATGGCGAGTCATCCCCTCACCGATTCCGGCCTGCAGAAGTTTCTGGATGATTGGAAGTCAATGGAAGGCGACCTGTAGCAGAGACCGCCCCAGTTGGGGCGAATATTTAGGAAGGTGAGGTCTTTGGACCAAACAACCATTCAGTTGTCCGACTTGGAAGGGCTCCGCCTGTCCGAGTTGTACGAACTGGCGAAGAAGATGGATATAAGTGGATACACCAATTTGCGGAAGCGGGAGCTCATTTTCGAGATCCTTAAGACCAAGACTGAGCACCAGGGACACATATTTGTCGAGGGAGTGCTGGAGGTAATGCCGGACGGCTTCGGCTTCATCCGCCAGTTCTCCTACCTGCCCAGCGATGAGGACATTTATGTCTCGCCGTCGCAGATCCGCAAATTTGATCTGCGCACAGGAGACAAGATAACGGGGCAGGCTAGACCTCCGAAAGACTCTGAACGGTACTTTGCCCTGCTGCGAATTGAGGCTGTCAACGGAGGAGACCCGGATAATACGGTGCGGCGCGCGCCGTTTCACGCCCTGACACCGATTTTTCCCGATGAGCGGTATTCGTTGGAAACCGCCAATGGCGATATTGCCACACGTCTGTTGGATCTGGTCGCGCCGGTTGGCCGGGGACAGCGGGGGCTTATTGTCTCCCCGCCCAAGGCCGGAAAGACTGTGCTCCTGAAGACAGTTGCCAACAGTTTGACGGAAAATTACCCGGACATGACCCTCATGGTGCTGTTGATAGACGAACGGCCCGAGGAAGTCACCGACATGCAGCGATCGGTGGACGGCGAGGTGTTGGCCTCCACCTTTGACAAGATGCCGGAGAATCACGTCAAACTGGCAGATATGGTGCTGGAGCGTGCACAGCGGCTCGTGGAGCACGGCAAGGACGTGGTAGTGCTGATGGACAGCATTACCCGCCTGGCCAGAGCGCACAACCTGGTCATTCCCAGCAGTGGTCGGACACTGTCAGGTGGTCTCGATCCCAGTGCACTGCACCGCCCGAAGAAGTTTTTTGGTGCGGCCCGGAACATTGAGGAGGGTGGCAGCCTGACCATCATGGCCACAGCGCTGATTGATACCGGGAGCCGCATGGACGATGTCATCTACGAGGAGTTCAAGGGCACCGGCAATCTGGAGGTACACCTGGATCGGCGGCTCGCCGACCGGCGGATCTTCCCTGCCATCGATGTGAAGCGTTCGGGCACCCGTAAGGAGGAGCTGCTGCTCACCGAGCGCGAGCTGGAAGTTATGTGGCGCTTCCGAAAGTCCACCGCCGACATGGACTCAGCCGAGGTGATTGAGGAGTTCGGGCGGTTGATCCGGCAGACCAAATCAAATGAAGAGCTCCTGGAGATCCTGCACGCGACCTTCGGATAAATGCCGGAATGTGCCATTTGAGCAGCTTCTCGCACGGTATGAGCAGCTTCCTAGCAGATGCTGGATGAATAAATCACCCCCTCTGGAACAACCTATGGCGTGACCTGTGACGGTCACAACAGAGAGGGGTGAACAACTTGCCTGTTCAATGGTGGGCGGAATTGCGCAGCATAGCATGCGCTGCACTGATCGTCCTCCTCACACTGGGGTTTGCCGCCGTACCCGGGTCGGGCGACCCGGCGGAGACCGCGGATGACCCGGTCATAGAAGCCGAGCAGGGCTGGCCGGGCACCCTGAAGGAGGTATCCGAGGCCAAGTCCCGCGAGAGGCAGGTTGAATATACAGAATGCCATCGGATCGAGCGGCCCTCGGCAGAAGACCTGGCGCCAACTAGCGCCGTCGTCTCCGAGGTGATCGGGGACCGGGGTAACGAGGTGCTTGAACACCGGGTGCAGTCCGGTGAAACCCTGTCCTGTATCGCTGCTCGGTTTGCTGTTTCAGTGTGGACCCTGGCTGATATGAACGGGCTGGGGGATCCCGATGTTATTGGTGCGGGACAGGTGATAGATGTCCCGCCGACCGATGGAGTGTATCACAGGGTGCGTGGCGGGGAGACCCTGTGGGGTATTGCTCGGCGGTACGAGGTGTCGGTGACGGAGATAGAGCAGAAGAATAACCTGAAATCGGACCTCATCCGACCGGAGCAGGTCCTCTTCGTTCCCACTTCGGGAGAGCCGCCAGCAATGGCAGCGGCTGCTTCCCACTCTCAGGGCGGTGCTGGCCAGCAGAAGTTTCTGTGGCCTTTGGCGGAAGAGGGTAGGATTTCGTCCCCGTACGGCCCCAGATGGGGTGGCTTTCACTACGGGCTGGATATAGCGGTCCCGGCGGGAACGCACATCCTGGCGGCAGCGGACGGGAGAGTGGTCGCTGCGGAGTGGAAGGGCAGCTACGGCCTGACTGTACGCCTCGATCACGGCAACGGATATGAAACTGTCTACGCCCACGCCTCACAGCTCGAGGTCGGCACAGGTGAGATGGTTTTGGCCGGCCAGCCCATTGCCCGGGTCGGCACTACCGGCCGATCGACGGGCCCACACCTGCATTTTGAGGTGCGGGTGGGCGGAGAACCCCGCGATCCCCAGAACTACCTGAGATAGAAGAACCGCATCGGTGGTCTATGCTTGGCTCTGACTGCGGTGATAGATAGAATGAATGCAGGTGAGGTCCCCTCAGAGGGTCACGGGCCTCACCTGCAGCTGTCGACCACCGGCGGAGATGGTTGGCTGTGGTCTTGTGCGCGTGCTATAATTCGATGGATGTAGATGAGGATATGGAGGGGAGGAAAATCGCTGTGAAGTCTGAAATTCACCCGGAAATCCGGGAAACAATAATCCGCTGTGCTTGCGGTGCCGAATTTACCACCAAATCGACGGAGGAGGAGCTGCGGGTTGAGATCTGCAGCAACTGCCATCCGTTTTACACCGGCCGCCAGCAGAGGGCACGTACCGGCGGGCGTATTGAGAAGTTCCGTGAGAAGTACGGTTACATGGAGGGCGAGGAGAGCGACTCCGACGAAGACGACGATAAGTCCGCTGACGAGTGATTCACCGTCGGGGGTATCACCCTCGCTTGAAGGGGGAGGAAATGGAGCAGGAATTACGTGCCGGCGGACAGGCTGTAATTGAGGGCGTGATGATGCGCTGTGGGAAGAGAATGGCCGTGGCCGTCCGGTCGGCAGACGGGAGTATATCCGTACGTGAGGAGCGTCTCTTACCCCTGGGAGACCGCTACCGGGCCCTGCGGCTGCCGATCATCAGGGGAGCGGTCTCGCTGGTTGAATCGCTGAGCCTCGGCATCCGTGCACTGATGTATTCGGCCAACGCGCAGGCAGAGACCACCGAAGAGGAGCTGTCTCCACGCGAGATGATCGGGGCGGTGGCTTTTGCCGTAGTTCTGGCCGTGGCCCTATTTATCCTGCTGCCCACATTACTGAGCTCGGTGGCAGGCCTGTGGGTCGGAGGTGGACTGGCCCTCAACCTCATCGAGGGTTTGATCCGTCTGACGGTGGTCGTGGGCTACATTGCCGTGGTAGGCCTCCTGCCGGACATGGAGCGGGTCCTGGAATATCACGGCGCTGAGCACAAGGTCATACGGGCCTGGGAAAGCGGCTCACCTGCAGATATTGCGGCCGCGCGATCACAGTCCACGGAGCACGTCAGGTGCGGTACCAGCTTCATCTTGATGGTGGCGCTCGTCAGCATTGCGGTCTTCTCCCTTTTTGGTTGGCCCTCCATCTGGGGCAGGATCGGGATGCGTCTGCTCCTTCTTCCGCTCGTGGCCGGGTTGGCCTATGAGCTTATTCTCGCAGCCGCCCGCCGCAGCAACCCAGTAGTGGGGGCCCTCATGCGGCCCGGTCTATGGATGCAGAAGCTCACCACGCGCGAGCCGGACGACGGACAGCTGGAGGTGGCCATGACTGCGCTTCAGCGGTGTATCAGATGTGGTCAGGAGGATTGCCAAATTGATCGAGAAATATGAAGAAAAGATCGCCGCACTCCGGGAGCGGTACGAGGATTTGAACGGAATTATCAGCGATCCGGACGTTATTTCTGACCAGAACTCCTGGCAGAAATATGTCCGCGAGCATTCCAGAATAGAAAAAATCCTCGACACCTTTGCCGAGCTTCGCCACGCTGCATCTGAGGCATCCGACGCGAAGGAACTCCTGGAGGCCTCCGTAGAGGAGGATGAGTCTGCCTGGTTGCGCGAGGAGATTGCCTTGTGCGAGAAGCGCAAATCCCGTCTCGAGTCTAACCTCCGTAGGCTGCTCATACCCCCGGACGAGCGGGACGATAAGGATGCGTTTGTGGAGATCCGGGCCGGAGCGGGAGGCGAGGAGGCTTCCCTGTTTGCAGGGGACCTGCTGCGCATGTATGGTCGCTATGCCGAGCGATGCAGCTGGCGTGTGGAGATTGTGAGTCGGAGCGAAACCGATCTTGGCGGAATGCGGGAGGGCATTCTGGCCATCTCGGGGGATGATGTGTTCAGCTATCTCAAGTACGAGAGCGGCGTCCACCGCGTACAGAGAGTCCCGCAGACCGAATCGGGGGGAAGGATTCACACTTCCACTGCCACGGTGGCAGTTTTGCCGGAAGCCGAGGAGGTGGAGCTGGAGATCGACCCGCAGGACCTGCAGGTTGATACATTTACCGCAAGCGGGCCCGGGGGACAGCATGTGAATAAGACTGAATCTGCGGTGCGGATTACCCATCTCCCGACGGGCATAGTGGTCTCGTGCCAGGACGAAAAATCCCAGCACCGCAACCGTACACAGGCCATGAAGGTACTGCGGGCCCGTCTGCTGGACCAGATGGAACGGGAGAGAGACGAGGAACGGTCACGCGAGCGCCGCGCCCAGGTCGGTACGGGCGATCGCAGTGAACGAATCAGAACCTACAATTTTCCACAAAATAGAATTACGGATCACAGGATCAATCGCACCGTGCATCAGCTCGAGCAGGTCCTCGACGGTGAGCTTGATCTATTGGTGGAGCCTCTGCGCCTTGAGGAGGAACAACGGCTGCTCGATACGGTTGTCTCGGCGGAGTGAGAAACGGGGTGAGCGAGGTTTGCCGGATATTACCTGGCGCTCCGCCCTAAGGTGGGCGAGGGCACAGCTGGAACTGGCGGGTATCTCGCGTCCCGGGATGGAGGCAGAGTACCTGGCGAGGCCGGGAATTGGCGCTCCTCCGGTCGCCCTGCTGAATGCGGAGCGTACTCCGTCCGTTTGTCTCTGGCGCCGGTACGTGGAGGTGATCCAGAGAAGGGCGGCCCGCGAGCCGATTGCCTACATCCGGGGTGAGACTGAATTTTACTCCCTGGTATTTTACGTCAACCCGGATGTGTTGATTCCGCGGCCGGAGACAGAAACGCTGGTCGATGCGGTCCGGGATCGAGCCAACTCCATGCCCCCCGGTCCGGTACTGGAGCTGGGCGCAGGCAGCGGAGCGGTGTCGGTGGCGCTTGCGGTGCATATCCCCGACAGGCCCTTCGTCCTGACTGACATATCTGGTGCCGTACTGCAGGTGGCCAGGATCAATGCGGGGCGGCACGGTGTGAAGGACCGGATGAGTTTTGCTGTCGGTGACCTGTATGGGCCGGTGACGGGCAGTTGTTTTGCGGCAGTGGTGTCGAATCCACCTTACGTCAGATCGGCTGATCTGGCCGGGCTGCCTCCGGAGATTCGGCAGTGTGAGCCCATCTCAGCCCTGGACGGCGGTGCGGATGGTCTGAAGTTTCTGCGGAGGATTGCCCGCGCAGCGCCACGGCACCTTCGCCGTGGCGGGGTCCTGGCTCTGGAGACCGGTGCGGGTCAGGCTCGCCGCGTGGCGGAATTCTGTCGGGATTTTGTGGGGGAAGACGTACAGATATTGCACGATTTGGCGGGACATGAACGGGTGGTGGTGAGCAGATATGAGTGAGCGACGGTGTCGACTCAGGACGGAGATACTTCCCTGGCCCACCGATGACCGTGCGATCCAGCGCCGCGTGTTGAAGACGGCGGTACGACTGCTCCGGTGCGGTGAAGTGGTGGCCTACCCCACTGAAACTGTCTACGGGCTGGCCGCACCCGCGACCTGCTCCCGTCCGGTTGCCAAAGTCTTCTCCGTCAAGGGTAGGCCGCGGGATAAACCCCTCCTGGTGGCGGTGCGGGACAGGAACATGCTGCAGGGAGTTGTATCTGAGGTTTCCCCGGAGGCAGAACGATTGATGGAGGCATTCTGGCCCGGTCCACTGTCGCTGATCCTTCCCCGCGGGCCCCGCATTCCCCGTCTCGTTACCGGTGGGCGCGATGCGGTAGGGGTCAGATGTCCCGACCATCCAGCGGCGCAGAAGCTAATTGATGCGCTCGGCGAGCCCATTACATCCCCCAGTGCCAACAGAACGGGACGACCCAGCGGTCGCTCGCCCGGCGAGGTGCTGCGTGATCTGAGTGGGCGAATAGCAGCGGTGATAGACGCCGGTCCTTCTCCAGGGACAGAATCCACCCTGGTGGATATGACCGGTGATGTCCCCCGGCTCCTGCGGCACGGAGCGGTCGAGGCCAGCGAGGTGGCTTCCCTGCTGGGAGTTCTGGAGGAGTATTCCGACGAACCCGAACCCATCCAGCGCGACATTTTGCTCGTGGTATGTACGGGCAATACCTGCCGCAGCCCGGTTGCTGCGGCCATTCTGAGCGGTCGGTTGGGGGGTATCATCTCTGTGGAGTCGGCGGGAACTGCGGCGGAGCCCGGGGTGAGCCCGCCAGATGAGGCCGTCGGGGCCGCGGAGATGCTGGGATACGATATCAGTGAGCACCGCGCCCGACATCTCGAAGATGTGGCGTGGGAGCGGGTCGCCATGGTGATCACCATGACTCACCTGCACGCCGAGCAGGTCCGCGACTATCTGGGTGTACAGCCAGAAGATGCGGGCGCCGCACGCATCGTACCACTGGGCGAGCTGGTCACCCGCGAGGATCTGCCGGACGATGTGACAGATCCTTTCGGGGGCACCGAACAAGATTACCGTGCGATGGCCGGGCTGTTGGACGAGATGATCGCCGATGCAGAAGACGAAATACTACGTAGGCTCTCGGAGGAGGGAGCGAAGTGAGCGATTGCGCTCGACGGAACATATTTGCCAGCGTCGGAGTAGCCTGCGACCACGGTGGTTACCCCCTGAAGGAGCAGATCTTTGCGGTGCTCCGATCTATGGACATTGAGTGTCATGATATGGGCACGGATTCAGAGGAATCGGTAGACTACCCGGAGTACGCCCGCCGGGTGGCCGAAAAAGTGGCATCAGGAGAACTGGATGCCGGCATTCTGATGTGCGGCACCGGGATAGGTATGGCCATAACCGCGAACAAGGTCGCGGGGGTGCGGGCCGCGGTGTGCAGCGAATCCCATTCCGCCCGGATGACCCGGGCACATAATGATGCCAACGTGTTGGCCATGGGTGCGCGCACGGTCGGGCCTGCACTGGCCGAGGAGATGGTGCGGGATTTTTGCACCACCCCATTTGCGGGAGGGCGTCACAGCCGGCGGGTGCAAAAGATTGCCGAACTGGAGAAAGAGTTTTCGGGGTGAGAGAGGGAGGTTCGATTGCGATGGAGGCTGCGGGAATTGCTGCCAGGGTGCGCCAGGCGGCCGAGATGTTGATGCAGGTCTCGGAACCTGCACCGGGGGAAATTCTCGTCCTCGGCGCCAGCACCAGTGAGGTGCAGGGAGAGAATATCGGCTCGGCCACCAGCGAAGAGCTGGCAACTGCCATACTCAACGAGGTGGTGGACGTGAGCCGGGAGAATCAGCTTTACCTGGCGGTGCAGTGCTGCGAGCACCTGAACCGCGCCCTGGTGGTGGAAAGAGATATTTTCGATTCCTATGAACTGCAGCGCGTGTCGGTCATACCGACCCCCTCTGCGGGGGGAGGGGTGTCAGCGGAGGCATACCGGACGCTGGATGATCCGGTCATTGTCCAGGGAATTGCCGGTCACCTCGGGATCGACATCGGTGACACCTTCATTGCGATGCACCTGCGGCCCGTCGTGGTTCCCGTACGCATTCATAACAAAAATATCGGTCGGGCGCATCTCACAATGGCCCGTACGCGACCACCCCTGATTGGCGGGGAACGCGGGGTGTACCCCGATGATCCGCACGGAAAGAGGGTGCGGCACCCGGTCGACTGCTGATGCACGGATAATTTCTTCCGTACCCCAGGTTGCGGTGGGAAATCGGCTGGTCGGGATGATACAATGAAGTCGAATAATGCGATGGACTTGCCAGCTGCAGGAGAGGAGCGAGGATGATCTCCAGTCTACTGCCCTTCGGTGTAGCACTGATTCTGGCCCTGGTGATTACCCCGGTGTTGAGGCGGGTAGCATTGCGCTTGGGTTTTCTTGCCCACCCGGTGGATCGCAGCGTACACTCAGCGCCGGTTCCTTACCTGGGGGGCGTGGCTCTGTATGCTGCCTTTGCCCTGACTTATTTCATCCTGGGAATCACTGATCCTATTCTCCCCGGCGTACTGGTAGCCGGGGGATTCATTGTGGCACTGGGGCTGGTTGATGATCTGAGGCAGCTGCCTGCCTGGGTCAAACTGGTGGGACAGATCGTCTGTGCTCTTTTGTTGTTGGGATACGGGGTGGAAATAGAGAAGGTAACCAACCCGATGGGCGGTTTTATCCACTTCGGGATATGGAGCGGGCCGGTGACGATTCTCTGGGTTGTGGCGTTCACCAACGCCATCAATTTCATCGACGGCCTGGACGGCCTGGCGGCGGGAGTGACGGCAATAGCCGCGATCACGCTGGCGACGGTTGCGGTGCAGACGGGCCAGCCGGCCGTGGCGCTGTATCTCACCGGGGTGCTGGCGGGAGCCTCTTTCGGTTTTCTCCCCTACAACTTTCATCCCGCGAAGATTTTTTTGGGGGATGCCGGATCGATGTTTTTGGGTTTCGTGCTCGCGGCCGTCTCAATTGCAGGTACACTCAAGAGCACTGCGGCCATAGCCCTGGGAATCCCGGTGCTGGCCGTGGGTCTACCCGTAATGGATACGGCCTTTGCTATTGTACGCCGATGGCGCAATGGACAGGCTTTTTACGAACCGGACCGCGGTCACCTGCATCACCGCCTGCTTCAGATGGGACTAACCCAGCGCGAGGTGGTCATGCTGATGTACTGCGTCAGCGGGTGGATGGGAATCAGTGCACTTGCCCTGACCCATCTCCGCCCAGCACCTGGGCTGGGCGTCATGGCATTTGCTTTTGTTTCACTGTATTTCGGGGCCAAGAAATTCGGAATTATGGATCTGGAACGGAGAGAGTATTTTCGTTGAGTCGACACACTGTTCTTACAAGCTTTGGTACTAGACCGGAAGCGATAAAGATGGCTCCCGTGGTCAGCGAACTGGCGTCGCGCAGCACCCTTGATGTGGTGACCGCGGTCACGGGACAGCACCGCGAACTCCTGGATCAGGTGCTTGATTTGTTCGACATAGACCCGGAGTTCGACCTGCACGTTATGAAGCCACGGCAGAGCCTGACCGATGTGACTGTCCGGGTTCTGCGCGGTCTGGAGAATGTCTACCGCGAAGTTGACCCCGACATGGTGCTGGTTCACGGTGACACTGCCACCACCCTTTCTGCCTCGCTGGCCGCCTTTTACCAGAAGGTGCCGGTGGGGCACGTCGAGGCTGGCCTGCGCACCTTTGACCGGTACCAGCCCTACCCCGAGGAGATGAACCGGGTCCTCACAGATCATATCTCCGAGCTTCACTTTGCTCCCACTTCGATGAACAGGGAACATCTGCTGCGGGAAGGTATTGCGGAAGAGAGAATCTTTGTCACCGGAAATACCGCGATAGATGCCCTCATGTCGACGGTGGAAAAGGACATTCCGTTCTCACTTCCCGTCCTGCGCGAGCGGCCCTGGGAGGGTCGCCGCCTGGTCCTGGTGGAGGTTCATCGACGGGAGAGTTTTGGCAGGGCTCTCCGGGATATTTTCCGCGCCCTTCTGCGGTTCGTGCGGGAATGCGGGGAGGTCTTTATGGTGTGCTCGGTACACCCCAACCCCGAGGTGTCCGGACCGGCGGGTATTCTGCGGGGGCGGGACCGGATACTCACCATTGAACCGGTCAGCTACCCCGACTGGGCACGTCTCATGGATGAGGCTCATCTCATTGTGACCGACTCGGGTGGGCTGCAGGAGGAGGCCCCGGCACTTGACACCCCCGTGCTGCTGACCCGGGAGAAGACCGAGAGACACGAGGCCATTGAGGCCGGCACTGTGAGGAAGGTCGGGGTAAGAGAAGATTCGGTGCTTGCAGCCTGCCGGGAACTGCTGGTGCAGGAAGATGCGCACCGGCAGATGTCCGAGGCAGAGAATCCGTACGGAGATGGGCGGGCGGCAGAGCGAATTGTCGACGCCCTGCAGTGGTACTGGAAGTTGAGATCGGACCCAGCGAGCGAGTTTTCCCCGTCCATTTGAGCGGGATCGCCGGGTCGGGAGGTGAAGATAATGAGTCCAATTTTATGGACGCTGGTCAACCTGGTCGTGCTGATTATCCTGGCTGTCCGCTTCGGCCGCGAGCCGGCAAATCAATTCTTGCGCTCCTATGAAAAGGAAGTTGATGAGGCCGTGGAACGGGCCGAAAGAGGACGTCGGGAAGCGAAGGAGCGTCTGGCGCGCTGGAGAGAGGGCTGGGAACAGCTCGACGTTGAACTCGATGAAGTAATCGAAGACGGGCGGGAGTCCAGCCGGAGACTGCAGCAGCGCACGCGCGAGAGGGCGCGCCGTGAGCGGGAGCACCTCAAGGCCAGGGCGCGCATCAGTGTCGAACGCGAGCATGACAAGGCATTTGAGGAGACCCGCTGGGCCATGTCACAGACGCTGGTCTCTGCGGTGTCGAGGGCGATGCGGGCCACGGTGACGGCGGACGATCACAGGCGTCTGGTCCAAAACTTTATTACCGAAGTGGGAGATGGATCATGAGCGTCAGTGCAGCAGAAAAGTACGCAGATGTCCTGTACGGATGGTCTGAGGACCGGGATATGGTAAAAGAGGCGGAGGAGTCGCTGAACTGGCTGGAGCAGCTCATCCAGGAGAGCCCCGATTTTCGCCTGGTCTGGCTTCACCCGGTGCTGCCCGCCTCGACCAAGCAGAACATACTGAAGCCGGCGCTGCAGGACAGGATATCCGGGGCCATGTGGGGTTTTCTGGCACTGGTGATCGACCGGCGCCGTGAGAAACTCCTGCCGGCCATAGCTGAGAAGTTCCGGGAGAGGATCCTGCGGGAGCGCGGGGTGGAACCGGTCGAGGTATACGCGGCCGATGAGATACCTGCAGAACTGCAGGAGCGGCTGCGCCGTGCCCTGAGCGAGCGCGAGGCGACCGAAGTGCTTCTGAGCTACCACCGCGATCCCGAGCTGCTGGGTGGACTGGTGGTACGGATCGGAGACCTCAAGATTGATGGCAGCCTGCGGAATCGACTGAGAAACCTGAAGCAGGTGTTGTCGGCAGGTACAGAAGTTTAGATGCCCACAAGAAGGGATGAATAGCGTTGAGTATGAGAATAGACGAAATAAGCTCTATCCTGCGCCAGCAGCTGGACCAGTACGAAATTGAAGTGGACGTGGATCAGGTCGGGACCGTAATCGAGGTTGCCGACGGTGTGGCGCAGGTGCACGGCCTTCGCGGTGCAATGGCCGGTGAGCTGCTGCAGTTCAGCACCGGCGTCTACGGGATGGCATTTAACCTGGAGCAGGATACTGTCGGTGTGGTGATTATGGGGCCGTTTTCCGATATTCAGTCCGGTGATGAGGTCCGGAGCACCGGCCGGATCGTGGAGGTCCCGGTGGGGGAAGCAATGCTGGGCCGTATCGTGGATTCCCTCGGGGAGCCGATAGATGCCGAGGGGCCGATCGATACAGAGACCTCACGACCGGTCGAGGTGAAAGCCCCGGGAGTGATATACCGCGAGGAGGTTAACACTCCACTGCAGACGGGCTGGAAGGCCATTGACTCCATGATTCCCATAGGCCGGGGCCAGCGAGAGCTGATAATTGGTGATCGGCAGACTGGCAAGACTTCACTGGTAATTGACACCATCATCAACCAGAAGGACAGTGATGTGATCTGTGTTTACGTAGCTGTCGGGCAGAAGGCCAGCACAGTGGCATCGGTGGTGGATGCCCTGGAACGTGATGACGCAATGGATCACACCATCGTGATTTCGGCCACGGCCAGCCAGCCGGCGCCGCAGCTTTTCATTGCCCCATATGCGGGTTGCGCCATCGGCGAATATTTCATGTACGAACACGGTCGGGACGTGCTGCTCATTTACGACGACCTGACCAAGCACGCCTGGGCGTACCGGGAGATGTCGCTCTTGATGCGCCGTCCGCCTGGAAGAGAAGCATACCCGGGCGACATCTTTTATGCTCACTCCCGCCTGCTGGAGCGGGCGGCCAAGTTGAATGAGGAGCTGATGGGCGGTGGCTCACTGACCGCGCTTCCGATCTGCGAAACGCACGGGGGTGACATCAGTGCCTACATTCCCACGAACCTGATTTCCATCACCGACGGGCAGATTTTCCTGGAGTCGGACCTGTTTTACTCCGGGATACGTCCCGCCGTCGACGTCGGCCGGTCGGTATCGCGGGTGGGAAGTGCGGCACAGATACCCGCGATGAAACGTGTTGCCGGACGACTCCGCCTCGACCTCTCGCAGTATCGCGAGCTGGAGGCATTTGCCCAGTTCGGTTCTGATCTGGACCAGGCCACGCAGGCCCGGCTGGCCCGGGGAGAACGGACGACTGAAGTTTTAAAACAGGGTGAGCGCGACCCCATGCCGGTGGAAGAGCAGGTCCTCAGCGTCTATCTCGCGGTAAATGGTGAACTCGATGACACCGATGTGGAGGAAGTCCCGGGCTTTGTGGGGGACTTCATCGGGCATATTCGCACCCATCACACGGATTTCGTGGACCGGCTGCGGGAGACGGGCGAGCTGGAGGACGACGATGCCAACACACTGGATGATATCATTGCTGATTTCAAGAAATCTCGTGAGGGAGAAGGCAATGCCGGCTCGGGACGCAGGGTGTCCTGAGTCATCCGCCGAGGAGGTGAAAGCCTGGGGTCCATCTGAGGATCCCAGTCCAAAGTGGCCGAGAATCCGAGAGAAATTCGCCGCCGGATAAGGGCGGTTGACAACACCCGTCAAATTACGCGTGCGATGGAGCTGGTGGCCCGGACCAAACTCTACCGGACGCAGGGCCAGGTGCAGGCCGCGCGCCCCTACAGCGAGTCGCTGCTCCAACTCATGCGGAGATTGGTCAGCCGGGGGGCGGCGGATGACGTGGAGTCGCCGCTTCTGCAGAGTCGTCCAGTCGAGCGCGTTATGGTCATAGTCTTCAGTGCAGACAGGGGACTATGTGGGAGCTACAACAACAACGTCCTGAAACGGGCCGAGAGTGAAGTTCGCGAGCTCAGTGATTCCGCGCAGGTTCGCCTGATTACTGTGGGCCGCAGGGGGCGTGACTACTTCCGCTGGCGCGAGTTTGATGTCTACGACCAGTTTACCGGTGTAGGGGAGGAAGCCAACCACGGGCTGGCCCAGGACATTGGCCGGATAGCCATGCGGCAGTACTCTGCCGGGAGCGTGGATGAAGTCAGGCTGGTATACACCCGTTTTGAGTCTGTGTTCATTCATCCGGTAGAAGTCATGAAGCTGCTGCCCCTGGAAGATTTCCATGACGAGGAGCATCCCGAACCGACGGGCCAGTACATTTACGAACCAGGTGCAGAGACCATCTTGCAGCAGTTGATCCCGCGTTATGTGCACAACAGCGTCTACAAGGTTCTCACGGAAGCCAAGGCCAGCGAGCACGGTGCCCGGGTTACGGCCATGAAGAGCGCCACGGATAATGCTGGTGAACTCATAGAGGACCTGACACGACAGTTCAACAGAGCGCGCCAGGCAGTCATCACCCGGGAGATCACCGAGATCGCCGGGGGAGCCGAGGCGTTGGCCCAGCAGCGCGGCGGATAATAGGGAGGGAGCATTTGTGG
>Ga0207421_10001882_pt1 | contig 26636 bp, 21 predicted proteins | sample SodLakKL_010_SED_4_FD_187542 | JGI IMG/M metagenome (GOLD analysis project Ga0207421, IMG submission 187542) | Alkaline sediment microbial communities from Lake Tanatar, Kulunda Steppe, Russia - 8KL_010_SED (SPAdes) (version 2) | ecosystem: Environmental > Aquatic > Non-marine Saline and... | reverse complement strand
ACGCATTCGATATGGATTCTGATGGAGTGATGAGAATATATCGCAGAACACATGAGGTGTTTACTCCCGCGGCATTTCCTCTCAGGACAAGGGCCCAATTGGGAAACGTCCTATCATTGCACCTTCAGTGATTGTGATAGAGCCTGCATAAACCCGACTGGATCTGGTGCTCATTCATTTAGATGTTCTGTCCAGCAATTCTTCCGAAAACAATGCATTCGGTAATGGCACAGCTGCCTAAACGGCTGGCTCCATGAACACCTCCGACCACTTCACCTGCTGCATATAGCCCATCAATAGTATTGCCACGAAGATCTAGCACCTGGGCTCTTTCGTTAATTGATAATCCACCCATGGTATAGTGGACTTTAGGCCATAGACGCATTGCGTAGAATGGTGTTTTCTCGATTGGACAGGCTTCATCCGCAATCGGTTTCTGAAAGTCATCATCGATACCCTTTCGTACAAACCCGTTGTAGCGGTCAATGGATGCTCGAAGCGCTTTAGGGTTTATCCCGTAAACGGCTCCTAGGTCATCCATGGAATCAAATGTCTTAACCACACCTTTGCGAATGGCTTTGGATATATCCCAACCAGAGTGTTTAACGGCGTTGTTCTCCGCGATACCAATACAAGGGTGCCCTATCTGTAAAATGGCATCAGCCAATTGTTTGCGATCGCCCAATTCATTGACAAACCTTTTTCCCGTATGGGGATCTACGATCACACCGTATTGAAACAGAATATAGTCTGCAAAACGTGGGCCATCGCCAAAACCATGCTCGTCTGGTGACGACCAAGCTCCGAGTTGAATCTGCTCTAGTTGAACCGATCTAGCCCCAATGTTTAGAGCCGATTTTAAGACCTCTGCTGTCGCACAGGGCCTATTGGTTGTTTGAATCTTACCATCCAGCCTCGGGTCTTGAATGGATCGAAAATCCACATCGGCTCCATAGCCTCCTGAAGCAAGGATAATGCCTCTTTGGGTCCGGATATTGGCAGGGATGCCTGTATCGGCCTTGTAATCATACTGTTTTAAAACAGCACCACCTATAACGTGGCCTTGTTCATCGGTGATGATGGATCGGAAAGAAGTGCTGTAAAGAATAGGAATCCCTAACTGACGGATTTTTTCTAACATTTCTTTAAGAATGGTCCTGCCCGTTACACCTTCTGGTGTATAACACCTTGCGACACTATGACCGCCAAATATATCAACTCGATCCAAATAGGGCACATTGAGGACATCAATGGTCCATTCAAAGGCACTTCTTGCATTCGATACGACAGTATGCAACAGTTTGGGATCATTCAATCCAAGACCCGCCTTCAGCATGTCGTCATACATCATCTGCTGACTGTCTTCGATGCCCCACTTTTCTTGCAGGTTGGTATCCGCTGCGGCAATTCCTCCATCGCTAATAATGGAATTGCCTCCCGCACTCTTCATTTTTTCGATGACAACAACGTTTTTCCCAGATTCACCGGCTTCAATGGCTGCTGTCAGCCCTGCAAAGCCACTGCCAACCACAAGTACATCGACTTGCTGATTCCATTGAATTGCTTTTTCCATAAAAACCTCCACTCCGTGTCTCAAGGGGTCTAACGTCCAATCAAGGGCACCGTCTCCGTCATCGAAGCGTTCAATCAAACGTCGTTTCGTTCGCTCTCCTGAACATTCCTGACGTGAGACGGGCATCTACTGCTTAAGGCGCTTCACAGGCAACATGACGACTGTAACATGGCAAATGCGGCTGATAGATCTATCAAGACCCATCCCGCCACTCAGAGCCTCATTTCAAGGCAACTTCGCAGGTTTCGCAATCGGCGCTTCTACCGCATCAGTAGCACCGTCGCCGGCGGGGGTCGAGATAGTAGCAATATTGGACCACAACCTGTCGTGCCGCAATGGTTTTACGCACTAGATGTCTGGGTTAGCAATACGACCGTCTCCACATGTGGGGTCTGGGGAAACATGTCGACCGGCACGACACGACGGGGTGCATAACCAAACGCTTCCAGCTCTTCCACGTCAACCGCGAGTGAAGCCGGGTTGCACGAGACGTAAATCACGCGCGTCGCATCGGTGCGCCCGATCTTGCGCATTACCTTTCCGCCGGCACCCGAACGCGGGGGATCCAAGATGACGATCTCCGGTACGCCAAATTGAGAGATCGCTTCAGGGATGCCGCGCCGCGCGTCCATCTGCACGAAGAAGACGTTATCCAGGCCGTTGTCCTGGGCGTTTTGCCGGGCAGAGGATACCGCATCTTCGCCCAGTTCTATTCCGACGACGGATATGTCCGGAAAGTCCCGTGCAATCGGCAGTGAGAAGGTGCCCACACCGCTAAATAAATCGAATATTGGCCCGGTGGCCGCGGGTGCATCGCAAAACTGTCGAACCAGATCGATGAGAACCCGCGCGCCCGCGAGGTTGATTTGGAAAAATGTATCGACGCCAATGCGAAACGCAAACCCGTGCAACCGGTCCAGGATAAACGGTGTACCTCTCAGTAACCGTGTCCTGGCGGCATCAACCTTGGCCGCGTCGGCGCGATCGGGGTTTACGATCCACAGGAGCCCACCGAGAGCCAAGTCATCGAGAAGTGAAGGCAGTGACTCGATCGCGGCCCGTTCCAGATCACTGGCGGGCTCTCGCGCGGTGAATAGGGATACGAGGAGCGTGCCGTCGCCAGCGGTCCTGAGGGCGAGATGCCTCAGTAAGCCGCGACGACTTCGCTTGTCATAGCCTTCGAGCCCCCATTGATGAGACCACGTGGCGACCCGCCGGAGAACCTCCTCCATCTCGCGGGTGCAAAGCTGACATGTCTCGATCGGCACGATGGATCGAAACTCACCCTTGCGATGCAATCCCGGGCGCCCGCACGGATCGAAGGTGAACTCCATCTTGTTTCGATAGCGAATCGGGGGTCCGGGCACAACCGGTGACTCGATGATATCGGTTGCGGACAGGCGATCGGAAAGCGCCGCCCGAACGACCTCGTGTTTCTTAGCCAACTGTTCCTCGTAAGGGATATCCTGGTACGCGCATCCCCCGCAATCACCGAAATGCGGGCAAGTACGCCACTGTGTCGTCATATGACTGCCTCCTGCAACAGATCGCCCGGCAATTGTTCAAAAAGACGAGATCCTTCTTTCCGCAACGTCAGACGCACTACACGGGTTCCCGCAGCGCCTGCGGTGCCTCCAGGACCTTGCCGGTTATCTCCCGTGGGATGATTCTTACGACGCAAACATCCTCCATGTCTTCGCGGGAAACGGCTTCGCGGTCCGGCCGCCGAGAGTGCTTCGCGACCACGGCCTCCAGCGCTCGCAGGGCCTCATCATTGTCCTGGACAATCTCCGCCACTCCGAACACGATGACACTGCGATAGTAAGTCCCCATGGAGCAGGGATCGGTGTCGTCCTTGATTCCCAGCATCACATCGGTTTCAAAGCACACGTTGGGTGTGCTCTGGATGGCTTCCATCTTTCTTCCCTCGCGCGCACTGTGAAAATACACTGCACCGTCTTGATATACGAAGTTCACCGGTATCACGTAGGGCTCATCACGTGAAATCATGGCCAGTCGCCCAACGCTGGCCCGCTCGAGAAACCGATGGCAACTCTCGAGCGTCATTGCCCGATCTGATCGCCTCATGACGCTCCACACTCCCCTTCGGTGATGGTCTCGCCTAAGCGCTCGATGACCTGGTCCACCTCCATGATTCGAACCACTCCCCCACCTAGTCCGCCGAGGCGGAGCTGCCGCGCTTCCGTTGGCTCTGCGCAGGCCCCTGGCACCAGCACCACGGTATATCCACGGTCGCCCGCCCCCCTCACCGTACCTTCCACGGAACCATCGTAGGAGAGACCGGCGAGGATGATCTCCTCTACGTTGGCCACTTGCAATATGCGATCTAAACCGGTGCCATTGAACGCTCCGGCTGCCGAACGCCAGTACACGGGTTCACCCGAACGTGGTTCGAAACCGGGGAGAAACGCGGCATCCGGCGACTCCCTGTGCACCATCCAACCACGCCTGCGCCGATCGATGGGAACATCCCGGCCATCGGGGAACGGACTACCCTGCGGAAGGTGAATCACCGGAATCCCGACTTCGCGGGCGGCACCCAATAGTGTGGTTGCACCGCTCACGGCTGTGCCCACGCGCGCGTAGTATTGATCCCGGTGCGCGGTGGAACAATCGCGCCAGGCCGACTGCGCAAGCGATGATGCCGGATGTCCGGAGAAACGTTGAAAGTTCATCAGTACCAGGGCACTCGTATCCGTGTCCAATGCGGGTTCCACCGGGGGGCCAAAGATTGCACGGTACGGATCATCCGGGTCGAGGACGCCCGCCTCGGGCAATGCCATCGGTGGGATGGTGCGAATCGGGTGGGCCGCGAACTCGGCGGCCACGGTTCCAGCGGGTACTACCCTCACACTGCCGCCGCGCATTCGATCGAGCGCCGCCTGATGGGATTGGCGGGAAGAATCCACACATGCATCATCCACGATGGTCACATGATAGCCGAAGTCGGTGGCATCACGCACCGCACTTTCCACGCATCCCCCGGTGGAGATCCCTGTCATGACCAGGTGCGCGATGCCCATCGCGCGCAGCAGCATATCGAGGTTCGTCCATGGGAATACCCCCGAGGAGGACTTCGAAATGACCAACTCATCCCCGGCGGGTGCGACTTCGGGCAGGAACTCGGCCTCCTTGCTATCGCGCGGCACGAAGAGACCGCGCACCCGCTGCTTCCTCCCGACATCGCGGCAATCTGCCGTCCTTTCGGCTACCCGAACATGGATCACCTCAATATTTCGGGCTCGGGCGACATCCATCAGTCGGCGGACCCGGGGAAGCGCCTCGCGCACCGCCGAGAACATGGGTGCAAACAGATGCTCCACACCCCTCCTTCTCGCCGTTAGCCCCTCGCCCCAATCCGGGTGGGCATCAAAATACTGTAGATCGACAACCAGCAGCGCGGTATCGTGCGCGTCGAATCCCTCCCACGCTTTGTCATCCGCGATCGAGCCATCGAAGGGGTTTGTCACCGATCATCACGCTCCTCGCACGGATCTCGGGCACACACGGATAACGGGGCAGCCCATACACCGGCCTGCCCCGCTCATCGCTCACCCGGTTCAGCCTTCGATCACTTCACGCCACATGTTGAGGTATGCATCGCGATCGTATACCGGTTCATACTCCTCGACGATGGCCTCTGCCCGCTGGCCACCATCCCACAGCAGGTCAATGACCGTGCAGGCCATTGCCTTGGCCGGGATGATCCAGGCCATTTCCTCATCGACCACGGTGAAGTCGCGTGCATGGCCCCGGCCCCCGATCCCGCCAATGTACGGGTGAATGGCCGGTATCAGGTGGCTGATATCACCCATGTCCGTCGATCCGCCACGGAACCCCACGTGCACCACGTTATCCGCGCCGATGAGACCCGCGGCATTCTCGGCGAATACGTCGTTCATGGTTGCGTTTGCCATCATGGGAAGATAGCCGGGCAACTCCGTCACATCGACCTCGGCGCCGATCGCGTAGGCACCGCCCTCGAGCGCACGATTGACCTTGCGGCTGGCATCAAGGATCGCATCCGTCCGCTTGCCGCGCACGTAGGTTTCAAGGCGGACGTCCGCCGGCACGATGTTCACGAGGTCGCCCCCGCGCGTAATAATCGGGTGCACGCGGATCGAGTCATCATCTTTGAAGGTCTCGCGCTGGGCATGGATGCCCATGAGCCCGAGCATAGCGGCATTGAGGGCGTTGACGCCCTGGTGGGGTGCACCACCCGCGTGCGCCTCCTGGCCACTATAACGAATGGTCTTTCCGACGAATCCGTTGTTGCCAGCAGCCAGCTGCACCTGGCGACCGGGGGTCTCGGCAGCCGAGTGTATCATGGCCGCGAGATCGATGTCGTCAAATTCCCCGAGGCGAATGAGTTCCTGTTTGCCCCCAAAGAACTCGAGTCTTCCCTCCGCCTTCAAGCGCTCACGATACTCCAGTTCGATGTATTCCTCCGCCGGTACAGCGATAAAACTGAGCCCGCCGCCGAGGTGCTCGTGAATACCGGTACCGGCCAGGGCAATCGCCGTTCCCATCATGACCCCCAGCTGGGCGTGGTGGCCACAGGCGTGAATGGCAGACGTATCGGGGTCGGCTTCCGGATGCTCGGGGCAGGTGACGGCATCCAGTTCACCCATGATGGCCATGCGCAGGTCGGATCGCGTTCCGGATACGTCCGCGCGCAAACCGGTGATGGCGATCTCGTCGCGATAATCCAGGCCGATCTGATCGAAGTACGCGGCGACCTTCGACGCCGTTCGGGTTTCCTTAAATCCCAGCTCGGGATGGCGCCAGATGTCTCGAACGAAGGAATGTAACGCCTCCGCTTGGGCATCAATCGCTTCCATCGCTTCCTGTTTCGCACGATCTTTATCCATGGGCTGATGCGGCGTGAGCCGCTTCCCCCTTTCTGGGAATCCACGTGACGGTCGAATCCGTCGAGCGGGTGGGTACACCTGGCTCAATAACGATATATGGCGACGATACCTTCTTCCCCGGGAATCTTATCGGGCGGTATGGCGTGAACCACTCCACTGTTCTCGAGGGTGAACACCGACGCCAGATCGATCAGGTCTTCGTCACCGGGCTCCGCTGCATCGTCGACCACGGCGCGGGCCGTATCGGGATCATAGTGTCCCCATACGTGGGCACCCTCGGCAACCAACAACGTGTCCACCCTACCGTGGGCCGCAGCGGGGACGATCTCACGCACATTATCCGAAGTGAGGCCCGTTCCCGCGAGCTCGTAATAGCGCTCGAGCATCTCCTCAACCTCGGCCAAGAACACGGGCTGTACGATCTCCCAGGCCTTGGCATGAAGGCGTTCCGGGCTCTCCCGATCCGGGTTGCCGTGTATGCCCTCTTCGATCAGGTGTGGGTAGCTATTGGCCTCGTGGTATATCGGCAAGAGATAATCCACACCGGCCAACACCAACGGGGCATGGTCTCCCGAAAGTAGTTCGGTTAGCCCGCGGTCCACCAGTTCGAAGTATCGGAGTATGTCGGTCTTCGCTTCCTCGGAAGCGTCCCCATGACCGTGGAAGATTGCCTGGCCGCGGCCCCCACGGCCGGGTGCACCAACGCGCGATTGCAGCTGGGGCTCTGGGTCATCATATTGCAGGGCGTCGGCAAGGTTCTCGGGCATGCGCCCGGTATCTTCAACCGCCGTGAGACTATAGCGCGACCCCTGGAAGAGCCGAAGCTGATTCTGGCTCAGGGCGAGGAGGTAGAAACGACCGTCCCCGGTGATCAGTGGCAGCAGTGGTTTGATCAGGAATCGCTCTCCAACGGATACCATTTCCCCAAAGCTTCGGGGGACGCGGTAGTACCGCCAGTAGTTTGGTGCCACGAACATGGCCAGGCCATCGCTCTGGTGTCGCCAGAACATGGAGTCTGCCCCGACTTCCCGGGGCTCGGAGAGCAACTCATCTGCCTCCGGACCCCGCATGCCGAGCGTTACCAGGTCCGCACGCGCTTTCTTCAATAGGTTCTTGAATCGGATGGGGTCCTGCTGTACTTCGGGACCCGCCCGATGGGTCGGCATAAACAGTGAAACACAGTATTCTTCCTCGTGGGCCATCAGGTTACGTAAGTCTTCACTCGTAAAGACGTCCAAGACATCTCCCCCCTTCAACATCTCTCTGCATGCTTAGCTTCTCCTTTTGCCACGCCACTCCTTCGTCACCGGGACACGCATTGACATGGCAGGTGACAAGACAGGAGAATATATCCGGCAGTGCGCTTTAGGAAATGGGGAGATACCTTGAGATCGATCCACTTTGCACATATCGTCGACACCGCCTTGCGCGAGGATCTCGGTTGGGGAGACCTGTCCACGGAAGCCGTACTGGCGCCGCAGGCGTCCCGGGCACGCGCCACCATCTATGCGCGCGCGGAGGGGGTCGTCGCCGGCAACCCGGTGGCGCGGGCGGTTTTTGCCCGACTGGATCCTGCATCAGAATACACCGTACACGTCCCAGACGGTCAGCGCAGTCGTCTCGGGGAGCGTATCGCCACCATCCACGCCGACACCGCCGCCTTACTGGGGGGTGAACGCGTAGCACTAAACTTTCTGGCGCACATGTCCGGCATCGCCACGGCCACACGACGGCTGGTCGAGCGCGTATCAGGTCTGCCCGTTCGCATCATCGACACGCGGAAGACCACGCCGGGTCTGCGCATACTCGATAAGTATGCCGTACGCATGGGCGGTGGATACAATCATCGCTACGACCTCTCGAGCGCCGTTTTGCTCAAAGAAAACCATTTGCAGGCGGCCGGGGGTATCACCCGGGCGGTGCAAGCCGTTCGTAACCGCGTCGGGCATACCACCCTGGTGCAGGTCGAGGTCGTGGACTTGCCGGGTCTTGAGGAGGCGCTCGACGCAGATGCCGACGCCGTTCTACTCGACAACATGGATGTCGCAACCCTCTCGCGTGCCGTGGAACGCGTCGCCGGTCGAATCCCCATCGAAGCATCGGGGGGAATCACGGAAGCGACGATCCGAGAGATCGCCGAAACGGGCGTCGACATGATCTCCTCTGGGGCCGTCACCCACTCCTCTGCTGCACTCGACCTCAGCATGCTGCTCGATGAGGTCTCGACATGAATCCGACCGCCACTGCCACAATTCGTAGCCTACGCAATCAGCTCGGCCGCCGGGTCGTAATCGCCGCCCACTATTACGTGCGCCCACAGATCAAGCAACATGCGGATCTCATCGGGGACTCCCTTGAGTTGGCCAGGCTGGCGGCAGAGGATCGAACGGCGGAATCTCTTGTCTTCTGTGGCGTGCAGTTCATGGCCGAAACCGCCGCTTTGGTTGCGGGCCCCGGGCGAAATGTATATCCCGCCCGTTCGGACGCGGGATGCCCACTGGCCGACTGCGCGACTGGTGACCAGGCACAAGAGGCGTTTGCGCTGCTAGGCCCGCGTGCGGACGAGTTCTCGCCGATTTGTTACGTAAACTCCTCGAGCGAAATCAAGGCATTCTGCGGCTCCCGTGGGGGCGCGACCTGCACGTCATCCTCCGCAGCCACGGTGTTCAGCAAGTACCGCCAACGGGGGCAGGGGATCTTCTTCCTGCCGGATCAGCACCTGGGCGCAAATACCGCGCGCACCCTGGGGATACGGGAGGAAGACACCGCAATCTATGATCCCGTGAACCGCCGGTTCATCGGTCCCGCCGAACCCGATGATGCCGAGATCATCCTGTGGAAGGGTGAGTGTCCCGTACACCAGGAGTTTTCCCCTTCCGATGTGGTTTTGGCAAGGAGCGAGGGTCGTGCGCAGGTGGCAGTGCATCCTGAGTGCAGCCCCGCGGTATGCCGTCTCGCGGATCTCGTCGGTTCCACGGCGGCCATGGTGCGCGCGGTGGAGGAGAGTCCACCGGATCTCGCCTGGGCGGTGGGGACGGAGGCGCACCTGGTGCACTACCTGGCGGATATGTATCCCGAACGCACGATCGCCTCCCTCGGTCGGGATCGATGGTGCGAGGACATGCGCTCGATTACTGAGACCGATCTCGCCGAGGCCCTCGATCACGCTGCCCGTGGACACACCGATCGTGCGGTACACATCGACCCCTCGGTCGGGCACGATGCACGAAAGGCGCTCGAGCGAATGCTCTCCATCGTGAGCGGGGAGGCAATGCCCGGATGAATGCGCGGAGAAAGAGGCTCATGCAGTATCTTCTGGAGGCCGAGGGACCGGTCACCGGTTCGGAACTATCAAGACGGCTCGGCGTGAGCCGTCAGGTCGTGGTCGCGGATGTCGCGCTCCTGCGCGCTGGAGGGGAGCAGGTTGTGGCGACCCCGAGCGGGTACATCCTGGTCGAGGCGACGAACGGGCACCGGACTCCAACCGCACAACTCGCAGTATGCCATGACCCGGCGGACACCGGCCGCGAACTCTTTGCCCTGATCGACGCGGGTGTACGCATCGTCGACGTCACCGTGGAGCATCCCCTGTATGGCGATCTGCACGGGAACCTGTTAATGGAAACACGCGAGGACGTCGCGTCTTTTCTGGCTCGGGTTGAGCGGGACGAGATCTCCCTCCTCTCCAAACTCACCGGGGGTATACACCTTCACCGCGTGGAGTTTGACCGAATGTCACAGCTGCGTCGTGCCCGCGAAGCCCTCCGTCGGCTCGGATTTCTGATCGAAACCTAATTATCCGATGATTGTGTCCTTTCTGGATGGGTAATACGGTATTGTGTGCGCCATGTGTCGACTGGGTGCGATCATCAGAGCACGAGTTGAATAAGTCCGTTCCAGCCAGCACCCAACACCATTCCCGGGTCTCTGCCCCCGCACGACACGTGACTTCGATGGCCGCTGTTTTCACGGCAAGGGGATTGCCCCGTGGACGAGCAGCGCAACATCGTCCGGCGCGTTGACACCAAACTATTGCCCCGGGCTTCACCCGTGGATTGAATCGAGGATTGGGACATATGCAACCGATGCGATTCAACGGCAGGATTCGATTTGGCATCCTAGCCCTAATCTCCTTCGCCGCAGTTGCCCTTGCATGGTGGATAAGCATCCGGGGCACTGGATCACCCGTGCCGGATCTATACGACCTTCTCCGCCTCCTCGCAGCCTGGGGTGTTGCTGCCCTGATCCTGCAATACATCCTCGCCTCACGGGTGCATTGGTTTGAAGGTGGTTACGGCCAGGACCGGATGTTGGATCACCATCGGTGGCTCGGCCGCGCCGCGGTTGGCCTCTTGGTCGGCCATGCCGCCCTGGTGACCTACACGGGACTTCGGTTGGGTGATGGAATCCTCCTCGACCCCGGACGGCTCCTCGGCATGCTGGCACTCCTGCTTCTTTTCGCCACGGCCTCCACCGCATCCCTACATAAATCGCTCGGGCTCCGGTACGGGACCTGGAAGGGCATTCACCTCGCGAATTACCTCGTACTGCCCGTAGCGGCCGTCCATTTCTTCAATGTTGCGATCGTGGATTCTGCTCTTCTCTACCCATACGCCGCCCTGGCCGCCGGCTTCAGCGCCCTCGTCGTACACCGATTATGGGGCATCGCACGGATGCATCGGAACCCATATCGTGTCACCGCGGTGATCCCAGAGGCGAAAGATATCTGGACCCTCCGCTTCTCTGGTCCCACTGTCTCCCACCTTCCCGGGCAGTACCTTCACGTACACCTGCTCCGTGACGGCAGGCGCGAGGAATCCCATCCCTTCACCATTTCCTCGAAGCCGGGGGCAGAACACCTATCGATTACGCCAAAGGCTTCCGGTGATTTCACGGCAACCATCGGGCAGACATCCGTCGGGGATGGCGCCCTCGTCGACGCACCCTATGGGATCTTCAGTTATTGCAACCACGACGACAAGGGCAAGGCGGTCTTCATCGCGGGAGGCATCGGGATCACGCCGTTTATGAGCATGCTTCGCTACATGCGCGACCACGACCGGGACCGGGATGTGCTTCTGCTTTGGGCCAACCGCTCGCGGGACTACCTGTGTTTCGAGGAAGAGCTGGCGGAAATGGCGGCCGACCTGCCCGGGTTCCAACGCATCCTTTTCATGTCAGACGACCCCGGCTGGCAAGGCGAGAAGGGGCATATCGATGCCGAGCGCATCCGCCGTTACGCCGGCGATCTCGCCGAACGCCGCTTCTACGTCTGCGGCCCACCACCCATGCGTCGAAGCATCCTGGCGATTCTGAGATCCCTGGGCGTACCCGGGAATCGCATACACTACGAGGTCTTCGAACTCTAGGCGATGTCGCATGTTCCCTCTGCCTGGGGCGGGAAAATACACCCGCCCGTAGAAACATGTCTGAAATACCCTCAAGACAAGAGGTGGTCCGATTGCTTGACCCCAAACCCGTCCACCGACATATCGATGTGCACGAGGAGGCCTACCTCGCGGACCTCATCGACCTGGTTCGTCAACCGAGCATTAGCGCGCGGGATGAGGGCGTGACCGAATGTGCGGAGATCCTGGCCCGGCAGATGGAGAACATGGGCGTAAAAGCCAGCATCCTTCCCACCGACGGTCAGCCGGTGGTGTTCGGTGCGCTCCCCAGCAAGGACCCGGATGCGTTCACCCTCCTTTGCTACGGCCATTACGATGTGCAGCCCCCCGAACCCCTCGAACGATGGGACAGCCCTCCTTTCGAGCCGGTTGTCCGGGACGGACGCCTATTCGGGCGCGGCACGGGTGACAACAAGGGGCAATTGCTCACGCACGTGATGGCAGCCTCGGCCTGGAAGGCGGTGCACGGCGACGTACCCGTGAACCTAAAATTCATATTCGATGGAGAAGAGGAATCGGGCTCGCCCAATCTCGAGACCTTCGTCGCGAAAAACCGGGACCTTCTGGCCGCGGACCTTGTGCTCATCTCCGACGGGACGATGCACCCCAGTGGTGCCCCGCTCATTAGCCTCGGAAACCGGGGTGTAATCGGCATTACGCTCAAGGCACAGGGTGCCGACCGTGATAACCACTCCGGCAACAAGGGAGGTGTCGCGCCCAATCCTGCATGGATGTTGATCCACGTCCTCGCCCATACCGTGGACCCCTCGGGGAAGGTCTTGGTGGAGGGCTTCTACGATGACGTGCGAGCCGTCACCGAAACCGACCGGGAGATTATCGAACGACTCCCGTTCGATGCCGAATCCTTCGGCGCGACCATGGGATTGCCGCGGGTCACCATGCCCAAGGAGGAGTACTACCGCCGCATCATGCTCGAGCCATATTTCAATATCAACGGTTTGATCTCGGGGTACACCGGCCCGGGCAGCAAGACGATCATTCCCTCGGAGGCCGAGGCAAGAATCGACATCCGCACGGTGGTCGACCAGCGGTTTGATGACCTGGTGGAGAAGTTGCGCGCCCATATCCACGCGCTGGACCCGAGGGTTGAAATGCATGTGAGGGGAATCGGTGGGATGCGACCCAGTCGGACCCCGGCCGACCATCCCGCAATACCGGTGATAGCCGGCGCGGTGGAGCGTGCTCGGGATCGTGAGCCCTTCATCAACCTCTCCAGTGGTGGGAGCCTCCCGAACGCCGTATGGCCAAACACCCTGGGTATCCCCCACGTGGGTATCCCCTATGCGAACGCCGACGAGAACAACCACTCGCCCAACGAAAACCTCGTGCTCGACTGCTTCTACGCCGGGATTCACACGAGCGCAGAGGTATTCGCCGCTTTGGCAACCGCACGGGATCGCGGCACCCTCTAGCCGCACATACCGAGCGTCCGGGAGGGACTCATCCCCCCTCCCGGGGCCGTATCCCGGGAACGCCATCCCTGCCCAACAACCGGAGCACGACCAAGTTGGCAGCCGCGCCGACCACCATCCCCAGGGGACCGACGAGGGCACCGAGGGCCGGGAATAGCGTGCCCACGAGGAATACCAGGGTGAGGAGCATGCCCAGGTCGGCAGCGCGTGCGATTCCCACGACCCCCACCTCACGGGCCCGCATGGCAACACCCGCGCGGTATTCGATCATGCCACAGATGAAGGGGAAGATCGCCAGCACCAGCATGATATTCCGTGCGTCCGCGATCAGGTCCGGTTCGACGCGAATGATGTGCAACATGACCATTTCCGCCCCACCGGTGATCACAAGGACCAACAGGAGACCGGAGACGAGGCTTTGCAACCAAAAACTGACCCGACGCAACGCATCCTGCCACGCTTTGCTGTCGAGGAAAACGACGATCGTCTGACGGAGGTTGTTCTGGATGAACGCGACGAACATCCAGGCCAGGTTCCACGCCACCTGGAAAGCGGCCAGGCTACGCTCGGGGGCGAGGGTACGCGAGAGGCCTGCGTTGATCACGGGCAGGGTGAGCATCATCAGCGATCCATTCAAGACCAGCGGTCCGAGCACCCGGAGACAATCGTGGATGGAATCCCCCGCGAGCGCATCGCCGACGATCCCAGGTATTCGACCACGCGCGGCAAAAATCGTACTGCTGGTGGCCTCTACCGCGATCCCCCCTACCCAAATGACGGTTCCCACCACGATGCCCGGTATATCCATCCCCGGAAGCACGAGCGTCATGAGGAACATGATGCCCAGGCGTATCAGTAACGAGGTCGTCATCATAGACGTCCGCCGCTGCAACATCAACGAGGCGTTGGCTGCCGCGCGCATGGAGTACACCAGCGGCAGGAACAGGCAGATCCGGACCACGACAAGGATCTCAGGCATCAAACTGGCAGGAGCACCAAAGATGTTGAGATATATAAAGCTACCCAGGGGAGAAAATGCCATCAGCGCAATCCAGGCCAAGACCAGGCTCGCCACACCCAGTAAGACCTTCCGGGCATTGGCCAGGCCCTGGCGGGTCTTCCCGAAAATGACGATCAGCTGCTGCGTGTGGACGATGGGTGAGGCGAACACGTTGACCACGGTATGGCCGACGGCGAAGGCCGCAAGGGCGGTCTCCGGGTTCGCCGTACGCGCGAAGCCCGAATTTACGATGGACAGGCTGCTGGCGATCAGCGTGGTGGTTAACCCCAGCGGTACGTGGAACTTCAGTATTTGGATGATCCGGTCGAGATCGATGCGTCGTTTCGCCACATCGGAGGCTACTGATGACAATGGACAATCCTCCCCACCAGAGCGGGAGCCTGCGTGTCGAACAAAGGACATTTCCAGAGAAGAATAGACCTCCTTGTCCCGGAGTTCAAGCGCGGGGACGAAATATTTTGCCGCGGCGACCCAGGGGGGCCTCGATCCCGAGGTATTCCCCGCTGCTGTAGGCGAGGTATTCGCGGGGTAGTGGACAAATTCGGCCCCGTTCACCCAACCAATCGGAGTGCGCCCGGGTCGCAACCACGCGGCCGACGAAAAAATCGTGCTGCCCGAGGGAAAGGATGTCCTCCACCCGGCATTCGAGATTGACCGGACACTCTCGGATAAGGGATGCCCACTGTAACCGGGTCGCCGCCTCCCGGTGCAAACCGGTATCCGCAAATTTGTCGCGCTCCCTCGCGGACACGCTACCGCAATAGTCGACCACCTCGAGCATATCGCGGGTCGGCAGATTGATCGCGTATTCCCTGGATTCACAGATGATGTCGTGGGAGAAGCGATCCAATCGCACTGCGATCCCCACGTACGGGGGATCTGCACACATCCCTCCTGCCCAACCAACCGTGATGATGCTATGCCTCCCCCGTCGATCCGCCACCGTCACCAGGACCAGGGGGACGGGATTTACGAAAACCGTGGCTGAGACGTCCCGTTTCTTTGTCACCGGGTGTTCCCTCCTCCATGCGTGTCAATATGCGCGTGCATCCTGGGCTCATCCCACAGGGTGGGAGCCAACCCCCTTCATCGGTCAATCCCGTGGAAGCGTGCCCTCGCGGCGCGTCCTACATCTTTCAATTGATCTTGAAATATCCCTCCGAGTGCTTGCGCGTGGATCATGATGGGACGATCCCCCTTTCGGCCAGCTTCGCATTCACTCTACACCGGGGTGGTCAGCCGCAAAATGCCAACACCTGGGGGTACAACACCCATCCTTCCCCGGTGAAGACCAGGCGGCATTCGCGGGATCTCCCCTGCAACCGCGATCGGGTGGTGAAGCTCCCGATGGACGCGCGCCAAGAAATCGATCAGCGGTGAAATCCACTCCTGATCGACGATACTACGGCACCTCTCCCGCGACGCCCCGGAAGGGTATTGACCGACACGTGCCGAGGGCTGTTGACGCACAGTGGCACATTCGACGATATGTGCCAGCATGATCGAAGCGTGGGGTTTTACGGTCCCCCCTATCCACCATCAATCGCCGCTTGTCGGGAGGAAGTGGCCATCGTGGGGTGAAAGGCATAGGATACATCGGTCCTGGAGGGAGAGATAGTAGTGGGAGAACACCTGTATTGGGATGCCATGGAGCGCACCCTGCGTGAACGGATCACCGCCTTCGGTGGAGTGGCCGGGTTGCACCTACGGGATCTCCATGGCGATCGCGTGATAGATATTAACGGGAACGAGATATTTCCTACCGCCTCTTCGATCAAGATTCACCTACTCGCGGCACTATTCGAACTGGGAGCACGGGAAGAGGTCGACCTTTCAGAGCCCGTGGAAGTCGGTGTCGATCATGTCGTCGGAGGTTCGGGCGTGATCGCCTACCTGGAGAATCCCGCGACGATGACCTGGATGGACATCGCCACGCTGATGATCACCATCTCGGACAATACGGCCACCAACATGGTGATCGACCGCGTCGGCCTGGACCGCATGCGCGAGTTCATATCCGACTGGGGCCTTGCCAGCACAATCGTCGGCCGCAAGATGCAGGATTACGAAGCCATCGCCGCCGACCGAGAAAACATCAGTACCCCCAAGGAAATGGTCGAAATGCTCGGCGTGATCGCCGAGGGGGATCGGCTCTCCCCGGGGGTATCGGAGCAATGTCTCCGTATTCTCCAAAAACCCAAGAAAGGGCCGATGGCTGCCGCACTGCCCAAGGGTACGGTCATGGCCAATAAGCCCGGGGGCATGGACAAGGTGCGCTGCGACGCGGGTATCGTCGAACTCGATCGCCGCCCGTATATCCTGGCCGTGATGACCAAGTATTACGGCGGCGACCCGATGGACCAGGATTATTGGGTAGCCGACACGATTCGCGTGGTTCACCGTGGCATGACCAACCTCGATGGGGCGAGCGCCCACGGCCAAGGGATCGCCGAACCCCCTGCGATGAAGTGACAAAACGGTTGCCGGTTTGACATGCGGGCGGCGTAGGGTTCGTCCCGACAGCCCCGCAGGATATCCCCGCTCGGGTTAATGCTGGGCGCTCGACGGCGCGGCTGCCCCTGGAAGGGACTGAGAATATTGCGAGGAGCCGACATTCTCGTCAACATGCTGAATGCCCACGGGGTCGAGGTGATATTTGGACTGCCCGGTGATACATCCATGGCGTTTTATGATGCGCTCCGCGACTCCGGGATACGACATGTCCTGGCACGGGACGAGCGATCGGCCGGGTACATGGCGGACGCGTATGCCCGGCTATCGGACCGGCCCGGCGTCGTCGAGGCCCCGAGTGGAGGCGGTGCGACATATCTCCTGCCGGCGGCTGCCGAGGCGAACGACAGCGCCATCCCGATGATCCTCCTGACCAGCGATACCGCAATCAGCAGCGATCACCGCGCTTCTATCACATCATTGGACCAGGAGGCCCTCTATCGCTCCAGCACAAAGCGCACCATCCGCGTCATGCGCCCGGTGGATATCCCCCACCTGGTTCGGCTTGGCTTTCGCAGCGCCACGGCGGCGCCCGGGGGCGCCGCACACCTGGCCTTCCCCGAGGATGTCTTATCCGGTCGCGATCACAAGATTCGCACACGGGACTTGTGGGCCCTGGAGTGCGCCGCCCGCTACCCGGCCTGGAGGGTACGCCCGTCGGCCGAAACCGTGGAGCGGGTGGTGGGCCTCGCCCTCGCGGCCGAACGCCCCCTGGTGCTGGCCGGCGGCGGGGTACACCTCTCTCGTGCCGGGGGTGTTCTGCTCACGCTCGCGGAGCACCTGGGAGCCGGAATCGTCACCACCATGGATGGCAAGGGCTCGATGCCGGAGGACCACCCCCAGGTGCTGGGGGTAATCGGGGGAAACGGTGCCAAGGAGGCATCGAATCGGGCGGTCACAGAGTGTGATCTACTCCTCGCCTTCGGGACCAAGCTGAACTCCACCACCACCTGGGGTGGAAAACTCCTGGCGGAAGATCTTACGCTCGTCCACATCGATGCTGACCCGGCTCATCTCGGGCTAAATGCGAGGCCCTCCGAAGCCATGGTGGCCGATGCCCGGTGTGCCGCGGAAGACTTGCTTTCGTGCCTGGTACAGTCCGCGGGGCCGCAAGACATTTCGACATGGCTTGCCCAACGTAAGGCATCCGCCGACGAGGAAATCGCCGCCGCACATGCCCGGGGACAATACGATCCCGGACGCATCCATCCCGGCGCGCTATTCGGGATCATGGAAGAAATCCTGCCCCGGGAATCCGTCCTGATCGCGGATGCCGGCACGCCCACACCATATCTCATGGCTTACTACCGTGCGCGGGGCCGCGGCCGCACCACCTATGCGGCCCGCAGCCATGGTTCCCTGGGCTACGCGCTCCCGGCCGCCCTGGGCGCCCGAATGGCCCGGCCGGCGGACCCCGTGGTCGCGTTGGTGGGTGACGGCAGCCTCAGCATGACGATCGGGGAACTTGAAACACTTGCCGACGCGGGTGGCACCACGATCGTGGTGCACTTCCGCAATGAATCCTACGGTTGGATCAAGATGCTGCAGAAGCTGTACTACGAGGAACGCTACCACGCCGTGGATTTCCCGGGGCGCGCGTCCTTCGTGGACGCCGCGACCGCCTTGGGCGCCCGGGCTTCGTATGCCCAAACCCCGGCGGAATTCCGGGACCGGCTCACCGAAGCGGGTGCGGAGGAGGGGCTGCATTTCATCGAGGTGCGCGTACCCCCGGAGACCGAACTGACTCCACCCGTGGCGGCCTGGCAGCGCGACGAGCGAGTCGATCCCGCGGATCGACGGCGCCGCAGCTATTGAAGGCGATCATGCGATGATACATCGCAATGCGAAAGAGCACCGGTGATCCCGGGAGAAAGCGGGGACGTCTAGTGGAACGAGCGCAAATTGTCGCGGGATTCCGCGATGCCATGTTGACCATCGACCGATACCAGGCCAGGCGAATTATCACGGAGTACTGCGACGTGGATGCTCCCCAAACAATCGTCGACGATGTCATCGCCCCCGCCCTGGAAGCCATCGGCGATGGCTGGGAACAGGGCACGTACTCCCTGGCCCAGGTCTACATGGCCGGGAGGATTTGTGAAGAATTGGCCGACGACTTGCTCCCTCCGGCCACCTCGAGCGGTCATTCCGGCCCGCGCGTGGCCATCGGTGTGCTCGATGATTACCACATGCTGGGCAAGCGCATGGTACGTGCCATCCTCCATGGCGCGGCGATCGATGCCATCGACTACGGCCGATGTGAAGCATGGGAGCTCGCGAGCCGGGCCCAAAACGATGACATCGATATCCTCATGATATCCACCCTTATGCTACCCGCCGCCCTCGCCGTGGAGGATGTTCGTCGTGCCCTGACGGCCGAAGGGATCCGCCCGTGGCTCGTCGTGGGCGGCGCACCTTTCCGCCTGGATCCCGACCTATACCACCGGGTGGGCGCCGATCGCATGGGCACGAGCGCATCCGATGCCATCCGCATCGTTCGTGAATTGGAAGGAGCGTTGCCCGACCGATGAACGCAGATACGATGACGCCCATGGAACGCGTAACGACGGCCCTGGGGCACCGGGAACCGGACCGAGTCCCCCTGTTTTTGCTCAACAATCTCCACGGTGCCCGGGAGTCCGGGTTGTCCCCACGCGAGTACTTCTCCGATCCCATCCGGGTAGCCCGCACCCAGGTGGCATTGCAGAAACGCCACCAACATGACTGTCTTTACGCCTTCTTCTACGCAGCCATCGAAGTGGAAGCCCTTGGCGGCGAGGTGTGTTTTGTCGAAGAAGGGCCTCCCAATGCCGGTACCCCTCTCCTCCGCGATCCCGAGGATATCGAGCGGTTGGAGGGACCCAATGCAAACACCAATCCCGTGCTCAAGCGCGTCCTCAGCGCCATCGCCGAAATGCGCCGCCGGGTCGGCGAAACGGTGCCGATCATCGGCGTCGTGATGTCACCCTTTTCCCTGCCCGTGATGCAGCTGGGCTTCGAGGCGTACCTGCTGACAATCTTCGAACGCCCCGACAGTTTCTGGGAACTGGTTCAGCGTAACCGGGAGTTCTGCGTGCACTGGGCAAACGCACAAATCGATGCGGGCGCGACCGCCATTTGCTATTTCGATCCCGTGTCCTCGCCGACGATCATGCCGGCCGAGCACTATGCCAAGATCGGGGGGCATATCGCTCGCACCACGCTGGCACGCATTCGGGGACCCGTCGCAACGCACATGGCATCGGGCATCACGGCCCCCATCGCGGAAGCCATCGCCGATACCGGTACCGTGGCCCTTGGGGTAGGGGATGCAGACGACCTCGGTGCGCTGAAGGCGTGCATCGGTGAGCGGGTGACGCTCATCGGGAATCTCAACGGGTTACGGCTCGTCCACCAGGAGGCCGGCGAGATCACCCGCAACGTCCAGAGGGCCGTAGCCGCGGCCGGTCCCGGGGGAGGCTTCATCCTGGCCGACAACCACGGCGAACTCCCGTGGCAGGTCACGGACGAGCAGCTGGCAGTACTCCGCGAGGCAGTGACGATTCATGGCCACTACCCCTTGGCCGGGGCGCGGACTGATCATGATGGCTGATCATCTCATCCTCCTTTGCCCGATGCTTCGGGCCGAGGTGGAACAAATGGATCGACACGACTTGCCGCCGGATGCGGTGGATATTCTACACTTCGATGCCCGTTGCGAGGACCGGCGGCACTACCGAAAAGCATTGCCTGGCTGCATCGACATCGACGACTATCGCCGCGTCGACATCCTCTCGGGTCCCTGCCTCGCCGGCGCGGACGACGGGGTTTCTGGCGAACACCCCGTGCGCCTTCATCGCAACGTCACGTGTTTCGACCTCCTACTCAACCCGACGACGGTGCAGGCGTATATCAAGGACGGGCATTACCTGCTCAGCCCGGGCTGGCTCGCGAGCTGGCGTACACGCCTGGCATCGTGGGGGTTTGATGAGGAGAGCGCCCGGGCGTTCTTTGGCGAGCTGCCCGGCGATCTCCTCATGGTGGATACCGGCGTGGACCCCAGGGCACATACCGCGCTATCCCGTATGGCGGCGTACGTCGGCAAGGGGAAGCGCGATGTTTCGGTGGGAACGGACTATCTGCTCACCCGCCTGCGCGCGCTTTTTCTCGAGGGACGCATCGAGGGCATGGCTCGCGACTCCGAACAGCGACTGCTAGAGTCGAGCCAGAGACTTTCCCACTATGCCATGGGCCTTGATTTCGTCCGCCAGATCGCCGCCTCGCAGGAAGAGTCGGAGATCCAAAGATATATCGTGGACATGTTCCGGATGTTTTTTGCGCCCCGGGAGGTGACCTTCCACGAACCCGATGGTGAGCACGCAAATGTCCCGGCCGAGAAGACCTCAGACGGATTCAGGCTTCCCGTGCGATGGAAAGATCGTGTATTTGGCCTGGTCGAGGTGGCCGGGCTGGCCCATCCCGAGTACCGGGATCGCTACCTCGAGGTAGGGGAGGTCCTATTGCAGGTTTGCGCCCTGGCCATCAGCAACGCCCGACACTACGCCACCATTCGGCACCTGGCCCAAACCGACGGCCTCACGGGTGTGGCGAACCGGCGCCAGTTCGATGCCTTTCTCCACCGTAGTTGGGAGCGTGCCCGCGCGGATGGTACCCCCCTTGCCGTGCTGCTGTGTGACCTGGACAACTTCAAGGAATACAACGACACGATGGGACATGCGATGGGAGATGAGTGCCTAAAACGCGTCGCCTCGGCCATCGAAACAAAGTGCCTCCGCCCCACGGACCTGCTCGGTCGCTACGGTGGCGAGGAGTTCGGCGTCGTGCTCCCGGGCGCCGATCCCGATGCCGCCCGGGCAGTGGCGAGCCGGATTCGACGGGCGGTCGCGGATCTCGAGATCCCCCACGGATCTTCTCCCATCTCGCGAAATGTGACCATTTCGGTCGGCGCGTTCGCATCGGTACCCGAAGACAACCTCTCCCCTGCGTTTTTCGTCCAGATGGCAGACAAGGCCCTCTATCAGGCCAAGAAGGCGGGCCGAAACCGCGTAGACTTCATCGAGGCATAGGACGGGTAGAGCCCCCTTTGGCCCCACCCGTCCCGCGCGCATGCGTCACCTCACTGATCGGGTATCCCATCGTTGCTCCAGCCGTGCAATCGGTAGTATTCCGACAGCATCTTCTTCAGCGCATCGGCGTCCACGACGTGTTCTCTTTCGGGCCCGATGGGCTCTGTGAAGAGGCGCGGCGGAATCCAGTCATCGGTGGTTGACCACCCCTCGCGAAGGTTGAACTGTTTCGCCAGGGTGGTCGTTCCCTTGGCCAACTCCAGCATGGCCTCCCGGTCCATTTCAAGTCCCATGGTCGCGCGGATAATTTGCGCCATACCTTCCCAGCCGATGAATTGCTGGTAGAATCGACAGAGTATGAGGCAATCCTCCAGCGCATTTCGACTCTCGAACTCGATGAAGTCGTGGGTTTTTTCCAGGTAGCCCTCCGGAGCCCGATCGTTCAGCTCCTCCATGTAGTAGCTGGATCGGAGGTGACACGCGCCCCGCGAGGACACGGCATACCCGAGGCTCATTCCCTTGAGGGTGCGGGGATCGTAGCCGGCCGGCTCCTGTCCCTTGACGTGTACGGCCAGATCTTCGAGACCCAGCTCTCTCGCTGCCGCCCGAACACCACGGGCGAGGAGGTCGCCGTCTCCCCGGCGGTAGGCGATATCTTCGAAAAGCGCCGCGATTCCATCCGCGTCCCCGTAATCGGGTTGGTCGGCGAGTTTTCCGCGCTTGCCGGCCTCGATGGCAAACGCCGCCATGTTGCCACCGCTGATCGTATCCAGCCCCAGCTTGTCACACACATCGTTGAGATACGCCACCTCTTCGATCCGGTCCACGCAGCAAATCCCGCCCAGGGCGTAGATGGTCTCGTACTCCGGCCCTTCGATGGTCAGGCCCTTGTGCCGACCTTCCTTTACCGTGCTCAGCTTCCCACAGGCCATGAAACAGCCCTTGCACGCTTTCGGCCGCACGTCCATCACGCGATGCATCTCGTCAGCGCTAATCCCCTCCCAGTTTTCCAGCTGTCCCTGGGCCCAGTAGCGGGAGGGAAATGCATGTGCGGTGTTGGTCACCTTGACCATGTAAGGCGTTCCGTAGGTGCGCATGACCTCCGTGCGATTGGTGTCACGGTGCTCTGCGACCATGTCTCGAACGTACTGGCGCAACATGTCGGGATCGGCGTATTCCGTCGGGGTATTCCCCGAGAACACGATACCCTTGAGCCGCTTGGATCCCATCACCGCACCCATGCCGTTGCGACCGGCCGAGCGCCACTGGTTGTTCTTGATACAGGAGAAGGCCACCAGGTTTTCTCCGGCGGGCCCGATCACCACCGCCTGGGCACCCTTCTGATCGATCCGCTCGAGCAATGCCTCCTCGGCGACGTCAGTAGGCTCTCCCCAGAGGTCCGCAGCATCCGAAAACGCAACCCCCTCATCGGACACGTGAACGCACACCGGCGTGTCCGCGACCCCTTCAAACATAATGGCATCGTATCCGGTCCGCTTCATGACCGGGGCCACATGCCCACCGGAATAGGATTCGCCGAAGAAACCGGTCAACGGGGACTTGGCATAGACGCCAAACCGGCTACCCGCGGGAATCGGGGTATCCGAAGCGGGTCCGGTGACAAAGAGAAGTTTGTTGTCGGGGCCCAGCGGATCAACACCGGGCTCGAGATACCGTAGCAGCAGCTGTGCCGCAAGTCCCTTGCCCCCGAGTCCACGCTGCAACACTGCATCCGATATGGGCTCCTCCGAAACCTCTCGATTCTCTAGATCCACGCGCAACAGACGATTGTGAAAACCGTACAAGCTGATCTCTCCCCCTTCTCGCGTCGACGACAATTCGGAATACACACAATGAGCATCGGGCTTACGCTGTTCTATTCGGCCGACCGTCCCAGGCCGAGATTGATCTTCACACTCTGCATCGGCCGGCGACCGGCGGTCGCGACGGATTCAACCCAGGACGCGTGCTCTGACATCCCCCGCGTTCGAATCACCAGGCCCGCGGAAAACGCCGTGGAACAACGCGCACCGACCGAATCGAGTGCGGTCAGTACCGCCGGCAATTGCGATGGGGCCAGGGTTCCCTCTAGCACGGCGGAAAGGACCCGCTCCGAGGCGATCTCACTCGGAAGTCGCCCGGTGCCCGGATCTTCCATGAGGGCAGTGACCGGGTTGTCCTGGGCGAACACCACGCCCGCATCGGCGAGGGCCCGCGCTACCTGCTCCACATCGGAGAAGCGCGCGCAGGCGTTGGGGCGGCCGACGTCGACGGAAAGCCCGAGCCCATCAAACCCGAATCGCCCGGACACGTCGTTGGTCTTCATCTCTTCAGTCCCCCGGCCCGATACGACGGTTTGCTCGAAGACGGACAGGGGGTCACTGAAGAGGCGCCGCAATACCCGCGGCCAGGGTAGGTCATCCTCGGCCACGAATGCGTCCACCGGGCATCCTCCCCAACGCACACACACGCCGCACTCGACGCAGGCATCACGATCGATGACTGCCACCCGCCCCGCAGGCCGCTCCTCAGCGTGCCGAAACGACAATGCGCGCCCCGGGCACACCGGTATACAGTTCCCACACCCTGTACATCGATCACCTTGCAGGATCATGGCACGAGCACACCCCGTTCCCGAGAAGATTGGCCGCCACCTCGATGTTGAATATACCACACGTGCAAAGCGCAGCCAGCCTATTTGCCCCGGCCCGGGCACTCATGCGCCCCCGGCGCACCTCTTCGCGGACGGTCTCCACGTAGGGCGGCGTAATGAGTCCATGCCCGCACATGAGGGCGATGGCCTTCACATCGTGATCGGCAAACCCCGGGGACACGCCAAACGCCCCGAGGCTGAGGTGAACGGTGTGTGCGTCTACCCCCGCCCGACGCATTACGGGCTCGAGTGCGCCGGGATCACCGGCGAGCACGACGGACATGCCGGTATCCGCTTCCGCGAGGGCGCGCAGAACCAGGATGGCTGCATCGGGCCGATGATAAACCGCCGCGAGGTATGACGTGTCGCGGATGGCTTCTCTCAGCTGCGTCTGTGTCGCCCCCGAAAACACGCTATTTTCCCCGTCCGATAGGTTCACGGGATCATGGGCGACGAGAATGTCGTAGGCACAACGCAGTGCATCCTGGGCCCCTTCATCGCTGACTCCCTGGCAGGCCATCACCAGGACCACGTACTCGCCTTGCGCGACGGGCACTCTATGGAGTGAATGCGTCATATATCTCCTTTCGACGGGTCAACGCTTGGTCTCCTCGATCGCGATTCACGATCCGTCGGATACCCGGGGGATGATGCGCAGGCCATAGTACATCGCCTTCACACGTCCATCCGGGCCCGGGATGAAGCGAACCCCCACTTCCTGGCCACGATACCACACCGCGACGGTGTCCGGCCCGCTCGGTCGCAGGCTGTGCTCTTTGCCCTCGACCTCCGCGTAAAGACATCCATCGCGCAAGTATACCTTGATATGGGCACCCTCTCCGGAGCGATACTCCCCGACGTAGCGCTCCAGCTGCTCGCGCGACACCTCGTAGGTGGGCTCCACGCTACGCACCTCATCGATCGAAAGATCCATCGCGAGATTCACCAGCGACAGCCATATCTTGGCAGCGGGTATCCCCTGCAGATTCGCGACGACCGCTGCCGTGATCCCGCGCTCGGGAACGAATCCGAAGTGGGAGGATACGCCCTTGAGGCTCCCGCCATGCTCCACCAGCGTGGCCCCGTGGTAGTTGGGCCGGACCGTAAAACCACGGCCGTAATACTGACTGCGGGCCGAGGGAAACACGCCGCCCCGCATGAGCCGGTAACCCACTTCCCCGAGCAGGCCCCCTTCGATTGAACCCGTACCATGGCGAAGATACATCCCCCCGTATTTCACCATGTCCAACACGGTGGAGCGCAAGAAACCGGCAGCAACCATCGCGGGCGCATCCTGCCACCGCGGCGCACGGTACACCTCACCCTCCCGACTCTTCGCATAGAGGGTGGTCACATCCGTGCGTTCCTCCAGGAAGTCCAGCGAAAAGGTGCTCAAGTCCATCCCGAGTGGGTGCAGGACGTTCTCTTCGACGAACGTGGCAAAAGATTTCCCCGTGGCCCGTTCCACCACCAGGCCCAGCAGTGCATAGGCGTCGTTCGAGTAGCTGAATTGCTCACCGGGTCGCCCGAGAAGATCCGGCTCCTCTTCCCGCAAATAGGCCAACAAATCGTCGTATGTATCGATGGGATCCCGGTCCACATAGCTGTCCCAGGCACCGTTGCGCTTGAGTTCCTCTGCCACCGGGTCGTCCTCCATGCTACGGACCATGGAATACCGCAGGGCACCCGTCGCCGGCAATCCCGCGGTGTGGTTCATAAAGTGCCCGAGATTCATGGCGTCGTCCTCGATCTGCCCGGTGACGTGAAACTCCGGTATATGCGCCTTCACCGGGTCCATCGCCGACAGGATCCCCGCCTCCTCGAGTATGGTGATCGCAAGGCAGGCGAACGACTTGGTGACGGATGCCATCCCGTAGGTGGTCTCCGGCGTCGCCCGGGCACGCGCCTCGCGGTCGCGATAGCCGAATCCCTGGGCGTAGATCACGTCCTCGGGTCCCGCGAGGGCCACCGACATCCCGGGTATCTCATGTTCCTCCATCAGCGATGCGACCTGTTCTTCGAATTCTGTTGACCACTTGCACGCTTGCTCCACGCTCTTTGCTCCCCTCCAATGTAAAG